>Ga0257125_1000013_pt1 | contig 277817 bp, 318 predicted proteins | sample SI106_200metaG_FD_190183 | JGI IMG/M metagenome (GOLD analysis project Ga0257125, IMG submission 190183) | Marine microbial communities from Saanich Inlet, British Columbia, Canada - SI106_200 | ecosystem: Environmental > Aquatic > Marine > Inlet | place: Canada: British Columbia | collected... | reverse complement strand
ATCTTTACCTGGACTTACTATTAGATCTTCACCAAAATTATCTATTACATCAGATTCTTGAATTTCTGAATAATTACTATTTTCTGGATCTCCGTTTTCGTCCCCATTATCACATCCAAGCATAGGACTCATACTTAAAGCTCCCGCCAAACTATAAACCGCAATCTTACTAACTGCAGAATCTTTTATTTTTCCAAAACCATTTTTAACTTTACCTAAGAAACTATTTTCTACTTTATTTTCTAAATCATCCATTTTTTAACCTCCATTAAAAAAACTACAATCCAAAAGCATCCGTAAACTCACGCATTCTTCTAAACTCAGCTAAGAACCCTGAACCTTTATCAGTCAACTTGATTACTTTAGATGGGCTTTGCCTTTTCTTATGTTGAATTTCTTCAATTATAACTAACTCTTTACCTAAAAGTTCATCAAGATAACTATTCAACAATTTATGAGAAAGATTTGATTTGTACATTAAATGGGTTGGTTTGATTACTCCGCCCTTATTCTGAATAGATAAAAGGATGTCGTAAATCAGTTCCAGTCTTGACCTTCTTTTTGTTGCACTCATTTATTTGACCTTCTTTTTGCTTTACTATAAGCTGATAATAATAATAAAAATCCAATTAACATAAACACTTCTCCAAAAACATAAAAGCTTTCAAAAACAAAAACAAACACAAAAAACAAGTTACCTATTAAAATGAACAGGAAACTCATCATTACTCTAAACGCGTTTTCGTTCCTGCTGGTGTTCAAATAATTTTTATAATAATTTAAGACTGTCATTCCTAAAATCACGGCACTGGTTAAATAAAACACAAAATAACTAAAATTAGCTATAATTGAGATCAGTAAAATCAAATATAAAAACAAAGCCATTTGACTAACTTCATAATATTTAGTTAATCTTTGTCTTGATTTCTGAGAGATAAAAAATATTAATAACCATCCACCTAACATTAAAACCATCTGTAAAAAAAAAGCTGCTCGATAATATAAATCAGAAAACTTTAACTTACTTCCTAAAGCCGGTTTTAAGACTTCCATAACTGAATCCCTTAACGGTGTAAAATACAATACTCCATGAGTAAAAGATTTAAACAATAAACCTCCCGCTAATAATAAGAAAGCGAAAGAGAAGTAAGCAAACTTATTTTCCTCGCTAATACGATATACTCTCCAGCTATAAGCAGCGATCAATAAAGCAATAACTAGGCCGATAATGTCAAAAACCAAGTCAAAGCCGTTAAACCATGCTGGTGTAAAAAATAATTGATACATATTCTCAAAAACCCCTCTAAAGTAACAAATAGACAGAGCCATTTAAAAAGATTGTGGGTTTCTATTCTCTACTTCCCTTCTTTATGTATACTGCATAATCGATTTATAAGTATATAGGTTTTCTATCATTACCTCCGTTTATATTCAAAACGTGTTGAGAAACACAAACCTTCTTTCCGGACCTGCGGGTCTGGTTTTTTATAATTAAAGATTAATTATTTCACTTGCAGGAATTTTTTTCACAGCTCTTAAATAGAATTTATCTTTATCTTCAAGATATGGTTTGTAAACATCTATCCTTTTCTCAATAATTTTTTTAAAATGTTCATACCTGCCGAATGGAGATTCAATATAATCTTTTCCAGAATTAAGCATTTGAAAATGTGCAGTTTCAAAATATTCGGATGAACCATTAAAGAATAAAACCTTATTTTTAAATGAAGTTTTAACCAAAGACCAATTATATAATTCATTTACTAATTTCCATTCATTTTTAGAGATAATAGGTTTTCTTTCCCTAATTTCTTTAGTAATTCCTTTAACACTCCCCGCTAGCGCGCCCCCTTTGTTTTTTCTGTAATAATTGACTTTCTCATAACTAGCTGTAAAATCAACATATGGGTGATCTAAATCTTTAATGCCTACGCTAACTATTTTTTCCGCATCTACTACTTGTGTTCCCCATACTCTTGTATATCCAAAACCCTTTTTTTCTAGTTTCAAGAGTAAACTATACAACTTTTTTATTTTGCCTACATAAGCGGTATATGGATCTCTATCTGGTTCAATTCCATGTTTTTTAATTCGAGGCCAATCTTCCTCAGAAACCACCCTATACACATTTTTATCAATATATTTCTCATAAAACCATCTCAAATATCTTTCATCCATAAACAAAGATAAATATTCATACTTTATTAAACTTTTTCTTGCTCTAATTGAAACTTTAAAAACGTGTTGAGAAACACGGGGCCTGATAATTTTCGATATCTTTAAAAACATATTAACATTACTTTGATCTATGTTACAAAAAGAGGTTTTATTATCAAGTAAAGATAAAACTCTTTTACTTTTATCTCTGTTATCAATAATTCTAATTGCTGTCCTTATGGGAAATATCTTTTTAACAAGCCTACTAATTCTCATTTCAATCTTAATCATTTCATCCATTTACTCTATTATTAAAACAAAATCGTTCAATTTAAATTCCATTATAAAAATGAAAGAGACCAGTTATGTTCTTTCTTTTTCAATTTTTACAACAATGGTTTTTTCTATAATTCTTCCTTATATTCTTTTTCATAATTCTTTTATCAACATTTTTGTAATTCAGTATATTTATGTTCTTCCAATACTATTAATTTTCTTTGCATCTTTGTATATCTTTAATTATTTAATAAAAAAAGAAAAAATCCAATATAAACACTTAATAAAATCATCAATTATAATATCAATAATCCTCTCAGTAGTAATTTCCATAGGGTTAGTTTCATTTAGTAATTATCTTTATAATGAGAGAACAGAGATTTACAATTGGGGTTATGATAAAGAGATTTCTGAATTTAATGAAAAAACTCAAAATCTTTATTCAGAAAATTTACCAATCATTAATGAGATTAAAACTTACCAAGATGATTTTCTAGCGAATGCCAATCAAGAAAAATTAGCATTCCAAACATTTGACAAAAAATTATGCTTTACTAATGGATGTGCCAAAAATGTTGTAGACAAAGCATATCATTTAATCACGGTTGTTGTTAATTCTGTAATCATTCAATCTAACTTAGAAGAAGCAAATAAAGAATTAGCTCTAATTAATGAAGAAAAATTTAAACCTAATTTTAATACATTAGAGGATTATTCTGAGAAATTAAAAGAAGGAATTGATTCTTCTGAATTTGCCATACGAGAATTAAGTAAAAAAGAACAAGAAATATTATCACTAGTTGAATCAGATTTTAATTATAATGATTTGAATAAAATTGTTGAAAAATCAGATCTGGAAAATATTGGTGGATTTGCAGATCTTGTTGTTATTGAATCAAGTTCAATATTTTTTGATAGTATATCATACACATTCAAACACTCTGCTCCCTATAAAGAATTAGTAAGATTAGTAACTAAAATTATGATATTTACAGGACAGCAAGGAAAAAATGATAATCTTTTTGTTAAAATATACAACAATAAAGATATTAATGAACCCATTAAAAGTAAGATTATTAGAAATAAATTGATATTAACTAAGATTGAACCTCTTTTTGTAGAAAAAAGTTTGCCTTAAATTTATTCTTATAAAATTAAAAAAACAATATTAATCTAAATAATTCTCACCGAAAAACTTAACATGGGGCGCCATTTTATATTTTTTATAATCTTTTATTTCCATCCAGAAGATTTATATATTCTTAAAAAAGTAATATCCTATGGAAAAGCCAAAACTGTTTGGAGATATTTATGATATCATTTCTTGTTACGTATTCATTATAATTGGTCTTAGTCTTTTTATATATTCTTTTTTTAATAATCACAAGGGTTTCATTTATGGTGGTTCTATTTTAATTGTTATATCTGGAGGATTATTATTTTTTTCTTATTATGCACGTTATAATAACAAATTTACCAAATTTAAAGCAGATCCGAAAACAATATTGGTCACAATTTTTGTTGTTATTCTAATTATTGCCACATTAGTTATTACTAATATTCTTATTAGATAACGACCTACTCCAGCGGAACTCCTGACCAAAGGGTCCAATCCTCACTTGGCGAATATCCACCAAACGTAAAATAAGCAGGCTGATTCTGACCAAAGAAACCGTATTGTACATTTCCCCAAGATTTTTTGGGAGCGGCTCCAGAAGCACCGTAAACAGAACTACCAAACAATTTCCAAGTTTTCATAATCGAATGAAACCCAGAAACATCTGTAGAATAATCTGAACCTGGTTCAACAATCATCTCACCTTTAAAACCATGCTTCTTAAAAATTTCCACAATTTTCTTAACGGGAGTATTTCCTTCGCCGGGAGCTAAATGATCATCCTGATATCCAAAATTATCTACTAAATGTAAATGGCTAACAACACCTTTCTCAGCTAATCTTTCAACTTTCTTCAACATCCAACCATTAAAATCTTCATCATTTTGTTCAATAGTTTTATGAGGGTCGCCCTGCCAATACTTTCTCCACATGTTTAAATGTCCCGTATCGAATGTGGCAGTAATGTGGTCTTTCGCTCTTCTAACGGCTTCTTCTTCTCTAACGCCCTGTGATTCTAACATTTCTGCCATTCTTTTTCTGCCACCCTCAACCAAATTAATCAATTCGTCAGGATGAGAACCAAAACTTTCCGGAAAAAGATTTTCCATTGCTACAGAAACAGGATTTTTCAATTTTCCTTCTTTCTCTAATCGTTGAGACTGTTTCATTGCGGTAAGACCAGCCCGTGCATAAGCGTCATAAGCTTCTTTTAAAGCATAAGTTTCAGCACTTTGAACATTTCTAATTGTTTCCATTGATTCTTCTGCCTGTGCCCACTGTGATGCAGAAGATTCTTGTGAATAACGAATTGACCGTTCATTCTCACGCATATGGTCTTTAAGTATTTCTGTAGGAAACTTTGCATCTTCTGGAATTAAATCACCATACTTACTTCTCGCTTCCCTCTTCAATCTCCATTGCTCTTCAGGATCTGTTTCCTTTTCAATTTTTTCATAAAAATCATAGGCTTTTTTTAATTTCTCTTTATCTTTAAGATGTTCATCAAAACTCCCACCATAATAATATGCATAACCTCGAGCAGTTGCGGCACTAGTTTCTAAACTAGCAATAATATACGCTTCCTCTGGTTTAACACTAATTTCTTTCTCATCATCAACTTCTTCAAATCTTACCCAATTAGATTTTTTAAATTCTTCATCAGAAATTTTTCCAGATTTCCAATCTTTCCACTTTTCTTTTGCACTAAGAGTCATTTGTTTAGCTTCTTTTTCTAAATCTTCCCAACCCATTTGTCGTACTTCAAATTTACCATCTTCAGCATTATACTTTGGCACCCTACTTTCATCATTTATCCTCTGCCCAAAATAATCAAGATAAATCAATCTCCCATTTTGATCATATTGAGAACTAGCCACTTTCTTATTTCCATCAAAGTCAGTATATTCATTACCACCATCAACCGTGTTCCAAACTGGTCGAGAAACTTTTCTATTTTTCCTTGCTTCCTCGATTAGTCTTCCTGTACGAGTATCAACTACCCGATAAGAAGCTCTATTTTCTTCGTCTTCATACATTTTGAACTGATTATCTTCATTCCATTCTGCATCAACTAATGGACGTTGAAACTCACCAGTATGAACTACAACCGGACCGCCCTGAGCAACATCTGCTGCAAAATCTATTGCTCTTTTAATTTCATTAACGGCCATCTCTTGATTTTGTTTAGAAAAATTACCTTGCTGGTCCATTCCAGCTAAACCCATTACCCCTACAGTAGCGTGAGTAGTAAAATTCATCTCGTTAGATTTCTGTATTTCACGTAAAGCTTGCCTTTGTAATTTACCATAATATTCAGGTGTGTGTGCTTGCCCTGAACCTTTACCAGCACCCATAAATACCAATTCAGCAGTTTTTACACCTGATCTCATCTTTGCTGCAATTGCTTGGATATTAGGTATAGGCCCTAAACCAATACTATCACCAATATCTCCAATACCTACACCAACATCATTAGTTGACTTATTAGCAGGACTAGGATTAGCATCTGCATATTCTCTGTCCATTGGCATAGCGTAATCACCACTAGTAAAATGTTTACCACCAAAAGTTACCATGCTTAGAACTAATATATTAGAGTATATAAAATTTGCTTTATTCTACTCTACTCAAGATTTATATCCAACACCGCTAGACTGATACATCCCACGCAACTTAGAACCAATTCTTCTCGTCAAACTAGCAGCCATAGCCACATCTTCATTAAACGAATACTTTCCCGCTTCAGCATCTTCAACTTTCTTCTCTACCGCCGAAGCCAGATATCCGACCTTTCTTTCTTCCTCAGCAGAGATATAACCTTTCTCTTCAACAGTATGGTTAATATCTTTAATTTCATTATAAATATCACCCATCGGCTGCTGACTAAGATATTGAGCATATTCTGATTGCATAAATTCAGGAGAAATATCAACACTTTCTCTAGCTAAAGATTCTAAATCAACAACATCATTTTCTATCTTCTCAACTTTCTTTTCAACACTCTCTTCAGAATCTTCGTCATCTTCATCATCCTTCTTTTTTACTTTAATTCCTTTATGGGCTGCCAGAATTTCTTTTCCTTCTGCACTTAAACCAGTTAAATCATCCTGTGAAACTTGAGGGATGGGAACTTTTTCAAACCATTTCCTTCTCTCAGTTAACTCAGATTCACTCTCTTTGATTTTCTTTTTGGCTTCCTCAATCTCTTTCTGCCTTTTCTTTTCCAACTCTTTGAGTTTCTTAATCCTTTCTTCAGGAGGAAGACGATCTAAATTTTCTTCAGCCATAATTTATTAGAATGAAGTTAGAATATAAAAATGTTTAGCAATCCGACCCCAATAACCAAAAACTAATTTTACCATTGAGTCATCCCATGAGATTTCTTAAAATTCTTATAAATATTAAATGCATGAAATTTAGCATGACCTACCAACTTTTCTGCTTTTGCAGCAGCAGCTTTTTCATCATTACTTGAACTTCCTTCTTTAATCTTCTTTTTAACTTTTTTTGGGGTATAAAAATCACCTAAAAACTTTTCTGCAAAAGATTTCTTTTCAAGTTCTTCTTCCACAAGTCCTTCTTTTTCTTTATCCTTATTTCCTCTTGCTTCTTCTAAATAAATATCTAATTCTTTTCCCAACGATTCCATTGCCTGTTGTACAGAAGAAGAAACGTCACCCATTAACATCAAAGTTTCTTGTTCTTTCAACTTTTTATATTTTTCAACCTGTTCATCTGTCCAAGCATAAGCTCTCATATTCAACTCAAATTTACCGATATGAATAGGACCTCGTTGATAACCTTCCTGAATAACTTTCATTTCTACTTTGGTACGATAACTAAACGTTGCTAAAATACAACCATTACCACCACTTTTTCCTACCTCTTCACGTTTCCTTACTAAGACTTCAACATCTAACATGCTTCCTTCAAATGCTGAAATCATATCTGCAGAAGACATATTTTTCTCTTTCATTGTTAAAGCAGAAACGTGACGTAAATAAGGTTTAATCCAATTAATATACATCTTGATAATCTCAAAATGTTGTAATAAATATTGTAACATAAACCTTCTTCTATTAATATGCTCTTGATAAGTTCTTTTTTTCCATTCCATAAACTGACGTAAATGTCTTTCTAGAACTCTTAAAACATTTCTGTTAAAATCTTTATCTAAACCTTTCAAATGAGCATCCAATTCTTCAACAGTCTTAAATGGAGGAGCATCAAAAAACAAATCAGGAAGAGTAAGAAATTCTAATTCTCGGGCCATACCAAAAACAGAAGCAGCATTTTTAGCTCCTCCTTGAACTAAATCAATAAAAAAACCTTTCAAAGTTACGTTTGCACTTCTACTTCTAGAACCAATATCTTTTTGTAGTTGCCGACTAGCCTCATTATAATATTGTACTCGTTCATCAATAATCCTTAACTCCCGCACCATTTGAAACAGTTCTTTAATCATCTTTCCCGTAGTGGCTAGAAATTGAGAAACTTTATCTTGTTGTGCACCCAATTTTTGTTGCGTAACACCAAAAAAAGCTGAATTTTCTGCTGCTGCAAAAGAATCTTCAAGTTTTTCTACAATCTGAAAGTTTTCTTTAAACTGATCCAAAACCCAAAAGTAAGGTTCTTCTAAACTTAAATCGTAAGCTTCTAAGGTGATGGTATAAGCTTTAACTGGTTTTGGAAATCCAGTATTTCCCATCTGTTGTTTGATAACTTCTTTTCGTTCTTCTTTAAATCCTAAGTCTTTTAATAGCTTAGACCTTGATTCCAATCCAGTATAAAATAAACTTTCCATATATCTTCCTCTTTTAAAGTTATGATTACTTCTTTATTTAATAAGTTTTTTGTTTAATTCCTACTTTTTAACATATTTATACATCTAAAAAATCCTAATCCCTCTTTTTCATAAAATTCAACATTAAAACCGACTTTCTTCAACACTTTTTCCCACTCAACAAAATCAAAACTATTCACTTCTTTCTGTTTTTGCCAATCATTAACATTTCCTAAAACCATTACAAAATCTCCATTCTGTTTCAAAATTCGCTTTACTTCTAATAATAAAAATTCATAATTATTAACATAATTAAAAACAAAAACGGCAGTAACAGAATCAAATCTAAAATTATCAAAAGGTAACTTTTCTTCTAAATTACCGACTACTTTCTCACTACAATTATCGTTAAACTTTAACATCTTTTCCGAAAAATCAAAACCAACTGATTTGATATAACTATAACTGCCACAACCCAAATCTAAATTATTACCACTTTCAAGAAAAACTAATTCTCTACGAATCAATTCTCTTTTTTCTTTCTCAATTTTCTGTTGCCACATGAACGCTTCTGCATTCCAGAAAGCAATATTATCAACTGGCCAACCTTTAGCCCAAGAAACTTTTTGAGCTAACTTTTTCATCTCAATTAAATCTTCCTGACCATACTGTAATTCAATTAAACCGTTAAAAAAATCAGTTTCAGAATCAATTTCAAAATCTAATCCCATCTTCATCCATCTTTAGAATAATAAAACCATTAAATTAGCAAATCCGTTAAAAATCAATCCCCCAGATAAACTATCAGCCATTAAAACAAAAATTAACATCAATATTCTCCCGATACAAAGAAATATTTCCCTATTAACAAAATAATTGGCAATTTTCTCTTTAGCTTTATCATATTCCATAGCACCTAACGGCGCTTCAATAACTCCGTAAGTAAAAGCACCAAGAATGGTTGCTCCAAAAACATGTCCAACAGTAGTTACTAATGCTCTTAAAAACCAAGATAAAGATTCAAAACCAACTACCCAACGAACAATCTTTCTTTTACCATGATGATCGCTATATTTACCCATTAAAAAAACTAATATTGCACTTATACCAGAAAGAAGAAAACCAACCAATCCTAAACTAAAATAATCATCCAAAATTAAAAAAATAAACATTGGCCAAATTACCCCTGCAGCAATTACATGTATTCCTCTAGCGGTAAAAAACAAATCATTTCGCCATTGCCTTTTATCAATTAATGATCTGATTGAAAAATGATAACTAACATGATCTTCTTTACTCAAAAATAAAAAGAAAGCCGAAAAAAATAATAATGATGAAGTTAAAATAAAAACCGGCTTGAACCCAACAAACTTAATCAAAAAACCTCCAATTAATGGGCCAAACATTGCTCCTAAAATAGAAATACTAATTCGTTTTCCAATTTCTTCACCACGATGTTTATGGTCGCTGACACGAGTAAAAACCAAATGCATCCCCATCCAATAAAAAGCCTGTGAAGCCCCCAATAATCCAGCAATAATCATTAATGGGATTTGATAATAAGGTAAAAAGTAAAGTGAAATCACAAACAAAAGATATAAGGGTACACTAAATAAAACTGAATGTTTTAAACCATAACGGGCAGAAAACTTTGCTGCTAATGGAGTTAATATTGCAAAAGTAACAGCATAAAACATAAAAAAATAAAGTACCTGCTCTATTGGAAAACCCAATTCTTTGTAAAGATATAAAGGCACAAATAAACTAATTAAAGAAATAGCAAAGTTTCTAATTGCGGACGAAATATATACTTGTGTAAGTTCTTTATGTGGAAAAAATTTCCATAATAAATGTTCATTATGATGATGCATTCATGTTTACCCCTTTTTATAATCAATTTACAATAAAAAAACAAAATTTATAAAAGAATATAAGTCTTTCTATTAAATAAGTAAACACTAACTACTTTAGTCAACAATTATGGGCCTGTGGTCTAGTAGCTATGACATCCGCCCGACTCGCGGAAGATCGGGGGTGCGAGTCCCCTCGGGCCCATATTATTATTATTATCATTTTTATTTCATTCAATTCTAATCACAAAACATATAAACCAAAAAAGATTATCAACTAATGATGGCTGATTATAATCAACAACAAAATAGAACTGGTTATCAAAGACCAAGCCAAACACAACAACAAGCACAATATCAAACACAACAATCACCAGCAAGACCAATACAAACGCAACCACAAATTGAACAACCAATTTATGTTTTGCCACAAAATAAAAAGAGAGCAATAATTCCCAAAATAATTATTTTCATAGTGTTAGGGATTATTTTCTATCTCGGAGTTCTGCTTAACGTTTCTCTTTTAGAATTAGATGCATCTACAGAGTCTATTGCTAAACTTACCTCTTTAATCCTACTCTTACTAATCATCTTATTGGGGACCTACTTAACTTTTCATAAAGCCATGCAACCATACAAATTTTATCGTAACAGAATTTATTTCAATAAAAAAGAGATCAAATATACACTTATCACCAATACCAATTTAAAACAAGATTTCTGGGATAAAATGTTCAAAACTTACTCTATTGGTTTAAGTAAAAAATTCTTTCTCAGAAACATACCACAAACAATTCAAATCAATAATTATCTTAATCAATTAATTAATTATGCTAAATCTCAGCAACAAAGATTATAGAAATATTAATAACAAAAATAACAATAAACTATTTTTTAAGAACTATTTCTTCAACAAATAAATGTCAATAAACTCAATTGTAAAAGATAATAAAAGAGGCCCCAATATTACACCTAACAATCCGAAAGTAAATAATCCACCTAAAATACCAATTAAAACAACAACAGAATGAATTTTAGCTTTGTTCCCCATTAACTTTGGTTTAAATATATTATCTACACTACTAATAAAAACTAACCCATAAATAAATAATAATACGCCTTTAACGATTAACCAAGTAGAATTGTTGTATACGCCTTCTAAAATGATTATTATAGATGCTGGCACCCAAATAATTCCCGCTCCTACAAATGGTATCAAAGCTAAAAAAGCCATAAACAATCCCCAGAAGAGCGGCGAAGATATTCCAAAAATTAAAAACCCTAAATAACCTGTTAATCCTTGAATTAAAGCAACCACCAAATACCCATAAACTAATCCGTGAACAATTTCTTTCAATCTTCTTAGCAATCTAATATAATTATTTCTCTGTAACTTCAAATAATGATTAATTTTTCTAAGTAAATCTTTTCCATCTTTAAGAAAATAAAATAAAGTAAAAAACAAAACAAATAAATTCAATAAAACTTTTGGAACACTTACTAAAAGGTCAGAACTTTTATTTACAATCCAATTAATTACTGTTTTGGCAGTTTCCTGAACTTGAAAATTTATTTCTGAATTTTGAGAATAAGATCTTAATGTTTCACACAACTGACTTTTACAATTAGAAATCAAACCTGTAGCCAACTTTTGTTTAAAGATAATAAAAACATTATATGATTCTTGAACTAAACCTTTAACAAAAAAAACAGCAGGGATAACAATAATTAAAAAAATTAAAAGACAAATCAATAAAGCAGAAACTGTGCTATTAATTTTTCTATTAAACTTTCGGTAAAGAGGATAAGAAACATAAGCAAATAAAGCTCCAAGAAATATCACCTTCAAAAATGGTTGTACGATAAAGAAAGATAAAACTAATAAAACAACTAACATAATTAATGGAACAAAATTCTTATAGTTAATCTTAATTCACCTCTATTAGTTTAGAATTAATTTAGTATTATATAAAACTTACTTTTTAAGAATTTTTAAAAAAAGAAAAAAAAAAGAAAAAAATAAAGCCGTTAGGCTTATTCTGTGGTTTCCTCAGCTTCTTCCATTACTTCAACAGCAGATGGTGCACCAACAACAGCGTCAGCAGTAGTAGTACCTTCAATCTCTACTTCCATTCCGCCAGCTGCAGTAACTTTATTGGTATTAGCAATAACTTTACCTGCTAGTCTTGTATCTGCTCCGGAGTAACCTGCTACTAACATAGCTACATAGTCACCGTTCTCGAACAACTTAACTCTTGCTTTTCCAGGTGTGAAACCTTCTGCACAATCTGCTGGATTACCAAGTAATTCAGCTGCAACAGTGTTAACACATGGTCCACCAATAACGATTAAGTTCTGAGCTGTTGCGTCAGCAACTTCACTATCTAACTTTGTAGCGTCAACAACTTCTACAGCAACCATATTTCCGCTTGCTGAACTTGAAGTAGCTGTAGCTCCACTAGTGAAATATACTTGTGGCAATGCTTGCTCTACTGGATAAGTGTATGTAAACTTATCAGGGTCACTACTAGGTTGATCAAATTGTACTTTTCCACCCATAGAAGTATAACCATAGGTAACTTCAGATTCTCCATCTGGTGCCAATAAACTTAAACCACTTAATGCTGCCCGTACTTCTGGATCTGACGACGCTGAGATATTCAGAGTAATGGTTGTAGGCGCTAGGTTATCGTAGTCATCCCCATTAACAGCTGAATTAATGCTCAAAAATACAGTGTCTGATGCATTAGACATTGCAGGTTGGATACTTACCGCATTTGCACCTTTAAAAGTTCTATCCGAAATAGTAATTTCCGGACCATATGCATCAACCCATGTAACGTTAGCATTACCAACCGTAGCATCTCCATTCAAACTGATTTTAATTGGTTGATCATCAGCAGCTGAAGATTGACCATTAACATCAAACGAAAATCCACCTAACTTGATAGTAGCTGACGCGTTTGTACTTGCGACAGAATATTCAAGAGTTTCACCACTTCCCGTATTTTTAAACTTCATCTTTGGGGAAGATTTGGTAGTTTTATCTTGACCTTTATACTGTAACAAATAAGACTTAGCTGAACCATCAGAAGCCGTACCAGCAGTTACAATAAAGTAATCGTCTTTATAGATGTACTCAAACTCATTAATCACAAGCCGATTGACATTAGTTCTAGTAGATGTTAATCCAGTATCTTCACTCATAGAAATGTTGTTATTGGCTTCAGCATAAGCAATAGGAATACTTACAGCATTACTATCACCATCGAAGACTTCCAACTTGTATCTCTTAGAGCTTGATGATCGAAGAACCAAATCATGAGTCTCTTGATCTTCTAAACCAAGATATTCAATATCGAAACCATCATTCATAAGAATTTCTGGTTCATCATCATCTGCTAAAATCACATCTGATAATTTTTCACCAGCACCTACGAAATAGTCGTCATCTGCAGTCATATTGATTTCTATGGTGTTAATTTTCAAGGTAGTGTTATCATCCGAACCATCAATAACAACAGCCGCTCCATCAATATCCTCAGAACCTACTTTTAAATCATAGCTAGATCCAGTTCCAGTGGTCAAATCATCATCTCGCAAAACCACTTTAGAAGCACCTACAAAGAATGTTGCTGAATGTACTCCACCAGCATAACTCTGATAAAGAACTTCACTTACACCAACTTCTGACTTATCTGCCAACATGTGTGTTTCACCAACTTGCAATTTACTAGTTGATTCTCCATTAACAGTAAATTTAGCGTTAGTAGCATCAACGTAAGTCAAAGCTATGTCATACTCATTATCATTAACTGTATATGTTTGAGATTCTCCTTCCAATAAAGTGTCAGTAGTAGCTCCACCCATCAAAGTTAGCTTAATACTATTTCCACCACCTTCAGGTCCTGAAGCAACTCTTCTCGCTAAAACCACAGTATAACTTTGACCCATAAAAGACAATTCTGTATTCTCAAAATCATCTAAATAAGTTCCAGTAGTATCTGAGGTTCCAGAGGAGTCAGTAACATCTGATTGTGCAGTAGATGTAAATTCCATCTCATACCTTGCTATTTGCCTTCCGCTTTTAAAGTACAAAAAATCTGCAGTTGCATCATCATCACTCTCTACAAACTTAACTACACGGCTATCTGGTCGATCATCATCAAAATGCAAATATTGATTAGAGTCGTAAGTATCCTCATTAGTTTCCCAAGCACCATCAGTAAGTGCACCTAATTCATCATCACCAATATTATTGGTTATATTCCTAAATACTTCACCAGTTAAAGTCCCAGCAGACGCATCATTATTAGCCATTTCTAAAAACTTAGCACTAGTTCCAACCAACCAAGCGTCTCCCTCTACAGAAGTAGAAGTTGTTCCACCTGATGCAACTTTCATACTAGCTGCAATATCAGTCATTGCTAAATTGTCTACAGAAGCAGCATTCTCACCTACAACAAAGTATCCATCAAAAACTCCGTCCTTTACGAACATTCCTGGATAATTTCCGAGGTCGGCTGCCATAGCGCCCATAGCTGTTGCACCAAGCATTACTACTCCAGTACCCACAGCGAATAAACGCTTCACCATTCTTTTTATTTTCATTTTACTAAACACACCTCCGTGTTTTAACATCATTCCCGTCTTCTTTTTATTCATCGTCGTATAAAAATTTCGCAAGAGATACACAACATGTGGACCCCTTTTCGATTTTATAGACGACTTCCTGACGAGAGTATCTTCAAAAACACAAATTCGATTTATAAGTCTTTCGCAAAATTATCCTCTTATAATAGAGAAAAATGTGCTTAATGACCTCTAAGTTAAAAATTTTTAAGAATTAGCAAGTCACCATTTTCAGATTACAAAAAGAAAAAGATAGAACTAAGTTCTATATTAACGTAAAACAACACTTTTCTGTGGTTAAAAGCAATAAAAAAGACCATTACTTAAAATAAAGACAATAATTAACCCTAATCAATATTATATAGGAATATTTAAGAGAAATAAACAAGAAAATTTAAGATTTTCTGGTCATTCCCCACGATAAAATAAGAATCATGAGAAATAAAGAGAAAACAACTTCTCATTCAACTCAGAAATTTTAATTCGTTCCTGTTTTGTAGAATCTCGATCCCTAATTGTTACACAATCATCTTCTAAAGTATCGAAATCCACAGTGATACAATAATTTACCCCAATTTCGTCCGCTCTGGCATAACGTCTCCCCACAGAAGCAGCTTGATCATAGTAACAAGAGTAACAAGTTTTGATTTGTTGATACACTTCTTTTGCTTTTTGAGTAATGTTTTCTTTGTTTTTTACTAACGGAAGAACGACACAAAAGAATGGCGAGATTTTAGGAGACAATTTTAAAACAACGTTTCCCCGTTCTTTATCGTCGTGATAACTATCAAACATCAATGTTAAAAAAGCTCTGTCTACGCCCTGAGAAGGTTCAGAAGCAACTACAGGAACAATTTTTTCTTGAGTCTCTTCGTCAAAATATTCCATTTTTTTGCCAGAATGATCTTGATGTTGAGTAAGATCAAATTTTCCCCGATCCGCATTACCATAAAGTTCTTTCCAACCCATTGGATAATTATAATCTAAATCAAAACAAGCTTTTGCATAATGAGCTAATTCATCTTTAGTATGTTCTCTAACCCTCAAATTTTCTGGGTTAATTCCTAAATCTTCTGTAAACCATAAAAATTCTTGAACTAACCAATAAGCATGCCATTTGTTAATGTTCAACTTTAATAAATTAGCCACAGACATTTTCTGTTGTTCTTGATTGTTTTCTTGAGCATCTGCAGTTAAAACATTAAGTTCTAAATCCAAATAATTCTTAATTAATGGGCAATCATCAACTTTACCAGGATGAGTGAAAAATTCTATCTCCATTTGTTCAAATTCTCTTTTTCTGAATAGAAATTCTCTAGGCGAAATTTCGTTTCGAAAAGCTTTACCAATTTGTGCAATTCCAAATGGTAATTTCACTCTTGTGGTATCTAAAACATTCTTAAAATTAGTAAAAATAATTTGGGCAGTTTCACCACGAAGATAAGCAATATTTTCGTCTTCTTCTTTTGGCCCAACAAAAGTTTTAAACATTAAGTTAAATTTTGAACATTCACCAAACTCTTCAGACTGACATTTTGGACATTTTAAGCCTTTTTCTTTAACAATCGCATTGAAATAATCTAATGATTTCCCTTCCACATTTAAATTGTGCTGTTCTTCAAGCAAATGATCTGCTCTTTGCCGAGAATGACATTTTTTACATTTTATTAATACGTCCGCAAAAGAATCTACGTGACCAGAAGCTTGCCAAATCTTTTGTGAAGAAACAATTGCCCCATCAATTCCCACAACATCATCTCGATCTTGCACGAATCTTTTCCACCAAGTTTGTTTGATTTTGTTGTTTACTTCTACTCCAAGAGGACCGAAGTCAAAGAATCCTGATAAACCGCCGTATATTTCTGAATTAGGAAATACAAAACCTTTCTTCTTACAGAACGTAGCCATCTCTTCAATGTTTATTGTCATATTTGCTAGAATAATTAAGTGTTTATTAAGTTTTTTGTAGTAAACTCTCCGGAAAATAAGAATATTTGTAAATCTTTAAAGCCTTATAATAAAAATAATTTCTAATCTTTCCAGGGAAAAGCGATTTAATTTCATTAATTAACCGATAAAAATCTTCTTGGCTTTTAAGTTCACAATCAAACTCAAAGTCTGAACCACCAACCGCCACATCCCGATAAATTACGTTTGGATGTTGAACAATAAATTGATTTAAAGAAGAAATAATATTAATATCTTCCAATTCTAAATCAACTTTATAGTAATCATAACCAATTTTTTTAATGTCAAGAAGTAACTTATAAGCAACAATAACTTTATTCTTTTCTAAGTTTTTTAACTTATATTTAACCCCAGTAGCAGTCATTCCCATTTTCTTAGCTAATTCCAATAAAGTAATTCTGGCGTTTTCAGAAATTTCTTGCAATAATTGTAAATCTTTTTCATCAACAGAATATTCTTGACAACTTCCAGTAGACAAAACAGAATCATTATACTTCTTTTTCTCAACAAGATAATTTCTATTGTAATGATGGTACTTGGTGAGTATAGAAAAATTACTACTAATAACATAATGTCGATACTTTTTCAAGAAATTTTCATATGCTTTTTGGTAAATATTTAAATCTTTAACTAGAAAACCCAAAGCAAGATCAAATTTACCATCTGTCTGATAAATAGTAAAAACATCTTTTTCTTTTAAAAAATGAGCAACAATTTCTTCATCCAATTCTGCAGTAGTATTCTTTAATTTCAGATATAACCTTATTGCTTGATAACCTAACTTATTAAAATCAATTAAAGCAAAATAACCATTAATGATCTTCTTTTTTTCCAATTGTTTTATCCGATAATTAACTACATCTCGACTTAACTTAGTTTTCTTAGCAATACTATTAATAGACTGTCGACTATTCTGATCAAGTTCAAAAATGAGTTGTTGGTCTTTTTTGTCTAATTTCACTTAGATTTACAGATAAATGAAGTTTTCTTTATAAATTTTATTGTTTTCAAGTAAAATCCAGTAAAATGTTTTATATTCTTATTTGAGGACTACTATTTAGAAATGAAACAAACTATTGGAATTGTTGGCGGACTTGGAACTGAAACAAGTTGTAAATTTTGCTTTAGTGTTAACCATAAGATCAAAAAGATTCACCAACAGCAACCACATATTATGATGGATAATGTTCCAATGTCAAAAGAACAAGAAAATATTATTGCTCACGGTAACGCTTCTATAGAAGTAGCTAAATTGTTACATGATTCTGTAAAAAGATTAAACGTTTCCATGGCCGATGTAATTGTTATCCCTTGTAATACCGTCCATGTCTTTATAGATCAGTTAAGAGAACATTCTCGAGTGCCAATCATGAGTATTATTGAAGAAACCGCGAAGGAATGTAAGAAAAAAGAATTAAAAAAAGTTGGTGTATTAGGTTCTTCATTAACAATTAACTCTGGAATGTATAAAGAAGAATTAGAAAAGCACGCCATAGAAACAGTGATTCCAGAAGCAGATGAACAACACTTTATCAGTTCTTGTATTTTAAGAATAATCAATTTACAACAAACTGCGGAAGATAAAGAAAAAATGGTACAAATAGTTGAAAAGATGAAAGATAAAGGAGCAGAAGCAGTTATCTTGGGATGTACAGACTTGTTCTTGTTGTTAGCTAAAGAGAATACACCCATACCGAAAATTGATTCTACAGAAGTATTTGAAGATGCTTTAGTTAGTAAAATGATTAATCAATAAGTTTTTCTTCTATTTCTTCATCCAATCACGTTCTTCAGCACTCAAATCAAGTTCCTCAGCAATTTCTGAACAATCGCCCCTTCGAAACATCTCTTGGAAATAAGGAATCTGTTGTAAGGCGACTTTCTTAGAAGTGTGCGTAACCAAAGCCAACTTTTCAGCAATCTCTTTCTTCTTCGCAAACTTCATTTTAGCTTGCCAAATTCTTAACAATCGCATCGTTGGTTTGTAAGAAACAAAAAGAGGATTTCTTTGTTCTTTAGCAGAAGATATTCCCGCAGTCAACAAATTATAAATGTAAACTATGAACCGCCAATGTTGTTGTTTTCTAATCCTGCCACGAAATTGATCTGCTCGAGCCAAATGTTCATAAGCCCTAGCCAGAGATTTTGGATCCAAATATTCTTGAGGTAAATTATGATCCATCCATAAAAAGATTTCATCCATCTTAATATCAAGATCATCTAAAGCTGGTAAAGCATTATCCACACTAGAAGATTTGAAAATTATTTTTAAAGCATTAATAATTGAATCAGTTCTTTTTCGGTCAGACAATTTAGTTGTGTCTGCAAATACAAAGCTTTTATCCAAAGAACAAATTTGTAAATCAATTAAAGCCCCCCTTAAATCACCATCAACCTGTCTCGCTAAAGAATTGATTGCTTTCTCTTCAAAAGTAATCTTTTCTTTTTTACAAATATCTGTTAATACGTTAGCAATTGTCCGATACTCTAATTTGTGAAACTCAATCATCTGACAAGCTTTTCTTAACGCTTTAAACTTAGAATTATAAGGATCATTAGCAGTTAAGATTACCGGAAATGTTGATTTCCCAATCGCTTTTGTTAACGCTTGTAAACAACCTCTGTCTTTAACACCAGAAATATTATCAATCTCATCGATAAGAATTAATTTAGGTTTGAAGAATAATGATTGCTGACCAATTGCAGAACTTAAAAACGAATCCATATTAGCTTGATTTCTTAAATTTGAAGAATTAATTTCTAATAGATCAAAGTCTAATTGTTTCGCTAAAGCATAAACAGAAGATGTTTTCCCGTTACCAATTGGCCCATAGATTAAAGCGGCTCTCTGTTTCTTTTGTTTGTAACTAACAATGAAATCTTTTAATTCAGATACTGCTTTCTGCTGCCCAAATACTTGCGTCTCATTCTGAGGAGCGTATTTGGTTGTGAATAGAGTCATATTTGATTCAGAGATTTAATTACTTTAATACTTTTTGGTTATAGAGAAGAAAAAAAGAAAAAAGAAATTAATTAAAAATAGGGGCAAAATAATTTAATAAACAACTACCTTCAATGTTACTACCATAAACATTAATGGCCACTTTTCGCCCATTTATATTAAAAATATTGTGTTCATTCATATCCAAATCATATTGTTTGCCATCAATATACAAAGAACAACCCCACCATTTATCAGATGAAACATAATTATGCTCTTTGATATAAATTATATCAAAAGAATATTTTCCGCCAGGATAAACATCAGGAGCTTGGTTTTGAGTATACGTTTCATATAATTCAGGACCAACAAAGGAAGGCATATTTTTAAACGGTTCTCCAGAAACATAATAAATCCTATACTTCTTACCTTTTTCTAACGCTAAATTATTATAAACCAATTCGTAATCTGGCTCTGTTGAAACTTTAGAAACTTTTGGTGTACTTTTCTGAAACCTTGCCGCTCCAGTTAAAGCTTCATCATCATCAACAACATCAACAGTTTCTTCAGCGGTCTCAACACAACCAACCAAAAACATTGCTATAACTAACAAACTTAACAATAAAATTATTTTTTTCATTTAATACACCTCATTTTTTGAATATTTTACTAAGAAGAAGAAGAAGAAGGTATATAAATATTTCCTAAAAAATTATTTTTGGTGTGAGAAGAAAAAAAGAAAAAAAAGAAATTACTTTGCACAAACTAAACCCCTTAACTTTTTCGTTATTTTTTCAGAAGTAGCTTCACCACTAGGACCATTAGAACAAGATTCTGAATCAGTTTTTTCAATATCAAATTTTTCAGTACAATCCATCAGCCTGGTGAAAGTATCAACATTAAGAGGGACACCTTGACAATTCTCATCTTGATAAATAATTCTTTCAAATTCCCATTCCTCAGCAATACAATTACTATAACCTAAAATGTTTCGACAAGCACTTTTCCCAGTATATTCTTTTCCAGGAGATAAAGTTTTACCCATATCAAATCCTTGAATATCTACAAAGTAAGGAAAAACTTTAAATCTCAATGATGACCCATAAGCTTCTCCAGTCAAGGCTGCACCTTCCTCTCCATCAGCAGGAGTACAACTAACTAAAAACATAGCTACAACAAGCAAACTTAACAATAAAATTATTTTTTTCATTTATATCACACCTCGTTTTTTAATAACTAAAGTAAAATTCTCTCGCTTATATAATTTTCTATAAAACTTAACCCCTCTAACCTAGAAATCTATATAAACCGCAACAAAAAACTTTTTTGTATGAAAAAGGGGCTGACTTATTCAAACGTTTTACTTATGCCTAAAAAGACTCCGCTAAGTTCTAGAAGTGAAGCGGACGTTAAAACTAAGTTCACTAAAAACATTACATTAAATGTGCCTTTAGTAAGTTCTAATATGGTTACTGTTACTGAACATAAAATGGCCATTGCCATGGCTAGACGTGGAGGCATTGGAGTTATCCACCAGTTTGGAACAATTGCAGAACAAGCAGAAGAAATTAGAAAAGTTAAAAGGAGTACTAGTTATATTATTGAAGATCCAATTTCTATCCAAAATAATGTTACGATGGAAGAAGCAGTAAATATGATGCAAGAAAAAAGCGTCACCAGCATTTTAGTTAAAGAAGAAGATAAATTGGTTGGAATTTTTACTAAAAGGGATTATTTGTTTGAAAACGATTTAAGAAAACCAATTAGTTTAGTAATGACCCCTAAAGAAAGACTCATTACAGCTGAATACGGGATTGATTTAGAAGAAGCAAAGAAAATTCTTCATCAACATCGAATTGAAAAACTTCCTTTAATGTCAGATGGAAAAGTTAGAGGATTAGTAACTACTAAAGATATTAGCAGATTAGAGAAATGGTCTCAAGCATGTCGAGACCGGAGAGGCAGATTAAGAGTTGCTGCCGCTTTAGGGGTTAGAGACAGTTTAGAAAGAGGAAGAGCCCTAATTGCTGCTGGTGTTGATGTTTTAGTTTTAGATGTGGCGCATGCCCATTCAGATTTTGTGATTGAAAAATTAAAAGAATTAAAAACAAATTTTCAGATAGATATTATGGTTGGTAATATTGGTACGGCTGAAGCAGCTAAAGATTTAATTTTAGCAGGAGCAGATGGTTTGAAAGTAGGAATTGGCCCTTCTAAAGTTTGTAGTACCAGAATAGTTTCTGGAGCAGGCATTCCACAACTTACTGCAGTAATGGATGTTGTTGCTGTTGCTAAACAATATAACATTCCTGTTTGTGCTGATGGTGGAATGAAATATTCTGGAGATGTTGCTAAAGCTATCGCCGCCGGTGCTTCCACAATTTATTCAGGCAGTTTCTTTGCTGGAACTGATGAAGCCCCAGGAATGATTATTATGAAAGACGGTAAACGTTATAAAAAATATCACGGCAGTGCTTCTTATGAAAGTAACCATAATCGACAAGAATCTCAACATAAAAAACAATTCAAAAAACGTTTGGATTTATTTGTAGAAGGCGTTTCTAATTTAGTTAACTATAAAGGGCCAGTAAGTGAAGTAATTAAAGGCTTAGTTAAAGGTTTGAAAAGTGGTATAAGTTACTGCGGTGCTCGAAATATTCAAGAAATGCAAGCGAACGCTGAGTTTATCGAGATTACTTCTGAATCCTGGCGAGAAAGTACTACCCGAGGAATGAAACTTTCTGAGTAAATATTTATAAAGATTTCCGAGCATAGTAAAGAAATATTAAAAATCCACAAAGATTTTTAAATAACCTCATTCTCACTAAATAAATCATGGAATTACCTAAGCGATACGATCCAAAGGAAGCTGAACCGAGATTACAGAAGTTTTGGTTAGAAAATAATACATACGCATTCAACGCAGAAGATACAGAAAGAAAAATCTTCTCCATTGATACGCCGCCACCAACAGTTTCAGGGAAAATGCATATGGGTCACGCTTTCAGCAATTCTCAACAAGATTTCATTGCTAGGTATAAAAGAATGCAAAACTTCAACGTTTTGCAACCTTTAGGAACTGATGATAATGGATTGCCTACTATGCTTCTGATTCAAAAACTAAAGAAAGTAAGAGCAAATTCTATGGAAAGAAAAGAATTCCGAAAATTAGTTTTAGATGTTTTAGAGAATGAACTTAAACCAAGTTATATTGGTGATTGGAAAGGGTTAGGAATCAGTTGCGATTATAATGTAAACTATTCAACTATTGATCCTCACGTTCAAAAAATTTCTCAGAAATCATTTATTGATTTGTATAAAGCAGGCCGAGAATTTAGAACTAAAGCCCCGGCAATGCACTGTCCGAAATGTCAAACTGCAATTTCACAAGTAGAATGTGAAGATTTAGAAATTAATTCACACTTTAATGATATTAAATTCAAATCAGATGGTGAGGATTTAACAGTTGCCACTACCAGACCAGAATTATTACCTGCTTGCGTAGCTGTTTTCTATCATCCTGAAGATAAAAGATATCAACATCTGAAAGGCAAGACTGCTAAAGTTCCTTTGTTCGATTTAGAAGTTCCAATTTTGGAAGATGAACGAGCAGATCCAGAAAAAGGAACAGGATTAGTAATGTGTTGTACTTTCGGAGATCAAACAGATATGGAATGGCAAAAAGCACACCAACTACCAATCAGAGAAGCGATTAGTAAAGATGGAAAAATGACAGAACTTGCCGATAAATATCAAGGAATGAAAATTGAAGAAGCAAGAAAAGAAATAATTGAAGAATTAAAAGAAAAAGAACTCTTAACAAACCAAAAACCAATTACTCATACTGTAAATGTTCACGAAAGATGTGGCACCCCTATTGAATTCATCAACTCCAAACAATGGTTCATCAAATATCTTGATTTGAAAGATGAAATGTTGAAATGGGGAGAAGAGTTTGAATGGTATCCTAAACATATGAAAAACCGTTATGACAATTGGGTTAAAGGTCTTGCCTGGAACTGGTGTATTTCTAGACAAATACCTTACGGAATTCCCTTTCCAGTTTGGTATTGTCAAGATTGTGATGAAGTTATTTTAGCTAGAGAAGAAGATTTGCCTGTTGATCCTTTAGAAGATAAAGCTCCAGTAGAAGCATGTCCAAAATGTCAATCAAAAAATATTATCCCGGAATCAGACATTATTAATACCTGGGCAACCTCTTCATTAACTCCAACAATTGTTAAAGAATTGTTTAAAGGTAAACCAGTTTATGAACAATTAATTAATCATCCCGAAGATATGCGGCCACAAGGGCATGACATTATTTCATTTTGGCTCTTTAATACAGTTGTAAAAAGTAAATTACACTTTAATATGAAACCTTGGAAAATAGTTTTCATTTCCGGTTGGATGTTAGATCCGAAAGGGAAAAAGATGTCCAAATCTAAAGGTAATGTTGTTGAACCAAGAGCAATGATTGAAAAATATTCTGCAGACGCTTTAAGATTCATGTCTGCTGGTTGTAAGTTGGGAGATGATTTTCCGTTCCAAGAAAAAGATTTGCTTACTGGTCAAAAATTTGTTAACAAATTATGGAACGCCTCTAAATTTGGAATTATGCATTTAGAAGATTACAAATATGGAGAAGTTACAGAAGTATTTGATAAATGGTTATTGAGTAAACTGCATCAAGTTATCAAAGTCTCTACAGATTCATTTGAAAAATATGAATATAGTAAAACTAAATCTGAAGTAGAGAAATTTTTCTGGCATACGTTCTGTGATCAATATCTAGAGATTGCTAAAGATAGATTATATAATCCGGACGTTAGAGGGGAAGAAGCTAGAAAAAGTGGCCAAGAATCTTTGTTTCAAACCATTCTGGCAGTAATTAAAATGATGGGCCCGATTATGCCCCATATTACTGAAGAAATTTATCAATTATATTTTGCTGAAAAAGAAAATGAAAAAAGTGTTCATACTTCTGCTTGGCCAGAATTTAAACACGAACTGGTAAATGAAGAAACTGAATTAACTGGCGATTTAGGGGTAGACATCATTAATGCTGTTCGAAAATATAAATCTGAAAAACAAATGTCTCTAAAAGAAGAATTGAACGAACTAATTTTAGTTAGTTCAGAAGACAACTTTAAAGAGATGATTTCTTCTATTGAAAACGACTTAAAAGCAGTATTAAAAGTTAAAGAAATTAAGTTTTCTGGTGAAACTTCTTTAGAAACAGAAAAGTTTAAAGTATCTGTGGGTATTTCTTAATCAATAATAATTAAACTATAAAAAAGGTGATTATAATGTTTGATAAATTTAAAGTTAAAAGAGCTGGTAGAAAGATTGAAAGAACTGCAATTTCTTTAGCAGAATTTAATGCTTCTGCGATTAAAGCTAAAATGGATTTTTTAGCAAGAAAAACCGATAAAAAAATTAGTGATGAGTTTATTCTCAGAATAGTTGAACACCAATTAGAAGACTTTAATAAATTAGCTCAGGGTGGAAGAACTATTAGAAGAAAAATTCAAGAACTAAAAAATATTCCCACCAATAAATTTCTTAGAGAAATTAAAAATCTTCGGGATGGATTAAGGGTATTAATGAAAAAATATCTACAAGTTTTAGAAAAAGAACACCATAACTTAGTCCATAATGATTATGCTCAATTTTCTGCTAATTTTAAAAAAGAGAAAAAAATCTCTGTAAAAGCTGAATCGACATTAGGGCTATTAAAAATTAAAGTTGCAGAACTAGAAGCGCTTAAGAAAAATAATAAGTTAACTATAAGCCATGGTAAAGGGGCAATTTATGGTGCTGAATCTTTAGTTTTAGCAGCAAGTATGAGCGGTCAAGCTGGTTATATCGAAGAAGATGCTTTGAAAAGCATGGTTCAAATTGGTGTAGGTTTAGTAATTATAATATTATTATGGAAAATATTATGGGGATTATTTATATTCGTAGTGGTAATTGCGGCTATTGGAGCAGGAATTGGCTTTATGAATAAAAAATAGCAAATCTCTAAAAAATATGTTTAAATAAGCTTAAAATTCCGAAAGCTTTTTAACTAACAATAGAATAATAAGAGTAGAGGGCGTGATTACTTACGTTCAAAATAATAAAAATCAAACAGTGAGGTGTTTAAAAAATGGAAGCATATTGTGTTAAGTGTAAAGCAAAACAAGAAATGAAAGACGGTAAAGAAGTTGCTATGAAAGGTAAAGGCGGAACTCAAAGAAGAGCTATGAAAGGATCCTGTCCTAAGTGTTCAACAACTATGTTTAGAATTTTACCTAAGAAAGTAGATTAATTTCTTTCTTTTTTTTTGTTTTTTTATAATAAATTTTAATTAAAAAATAACTATTCTTTCTTCAATTCATACCCATCCTTAGTATCGCCAACAACATAACCGAACTTAGCAATCTTCTCTCTTAAATCGTCAGCTTTCTTCCAATCTTTATCCAAACGAGCAGATAATCTTTCTTCAGCTAATTGAACAACTTCTTTGGGGATCTTATCAACTTTTAAATCTTTCAAGCCTAATCCGAAAACTTGATCAAATTCAAGTAAAGTAGAATATTTATCTCCAACAGATAACTTCTCATCTTTAAGCACTTCCCACATGGTTGCTAAAGCCTGAGCAGTATTAAAATCATCATTAATTTCTTTAATAAAGCGATTCAAATATTTCTTATTAACTTTTACTTTATTCCCAGTTTTAATTTCTAAAACTTTATCATATAATCGCTTCAAAGAAGTTCTAGCCCCATCTAAAGCAGAAAAACTAAACATTAATGGCTTTCGATAATGTGTCCCTAAACAAAAATATCGATAATCAAGAGGACTATAACCTTTCTCTTCCAAAACACTTAAAGTCAGAAAATTATCACCAGACTTAGCCATTTTTTCTCCTTTTCCCAGAATCAAAAATTCGTTATGTAACCAATACTTAACCCATGGTTTCTTACCAATAGCTGCTTCTGATTGTGCAATCTCATTAGTATGATGAACAGGAATGTGATCAATCCCGCCACAATGAATGTCAAACTGTTTTCCTAAATATTTCATGCTCATTGCTGAACATTCTAAATGCCAGCCTGGATATCCAGTTCCAAAAGGAGATTCCCATTTCATTCCCTGATCCTGAAATTTAGATTTGGTAAACCATAATACAAAATCATGCGGGTTCTTTTTATTCAAATCTTTATCAACTCGAGCTTGACCTTCCACTTCTAAATCTAATCTTGCCAATTTACCGTAATCATTCAGTTTAGAAGCGTCAAAATAAACATTTCCTCCAGCAGTGTAAGTGAACCCTTTCTTTTCTAACACTTTTACAAAAGCAATCTGTTCTTTAATGTGGTCAGTAGCTTTAGGAAAATATTTTGGAAGAATAAAATTAAGTTTAACCATGTCATCTTTGAACGCCTGAGTATAAAATGCAGCCACATCCCAAACAGTTTTCTTTTCCCGTTTAGCACCTTTCAACATCTTATCTTCGCCTTCATCAGCATCGCTTGTTAAATGACCTACATCAGTGATGTTCATCACATGTTTAACTTTATAATCATTAAACAAAAGAACTCTTTTTACAAAATCGTAAAAAAGAAAACCACGTAAATTTCCGATGTGTGCAAAATTGTAAACTGTCGGCCCACAAGTATAAAAACCAATTTCTGTTTTCTTAATAGGTTTAAACAATTCTTTTTTCCTGCTTAAAGTATTGTAAAGTTTAAGAGCCATAAAATAAAAAGAAACAATTAGAGTTTATAAAATTTTGTTCTCAATTTAAGAGACAATATCTTATTCAGAACGAATAAAAATATAAGTAAACTAATTATCCTAAAACCAGGTGATAAATATGTCTGCAGAATATGCTCATTTTGTTTTAAATGCAATGGAATTTGGTTTAATCGAAAAAGAAGATTCTGGATTAATGAAACCAGGAAAAGAAACGACATTAAACTCTTTCTATCAAGATCACAAATCAAGTATTGATCAAATTGCCAAACAAGCAGAAGAAGAATTATTCTTAAGAAGTTCAGATAATGGAAATTATCATTTTGTAGAACAGTTTGTTGCTGATTTTCCAACAAATCTTAAAGCAACGTTGATCCGTGAGTATGCTCATTTACCCGTTCATTTAGATGGTTTAATGGGAGCCTTAGCTTTCCATACCGATACCTATCAAAAACATAAACAATTAAGAGAAGAAATTAGCAATATGACTTTTGAAGAATTGTTTGAAAAAAAAGGATAAATAAATAGAAAAAAAATCAATTATTCAAACTTTACAGCAGTTCCGTAAGCTAAAACTTCAGCAGCCTGTGGCATAACACTAGAAGTTGTGAATCTAACCATTAAGATTGCATCTGCTCCCAATTTCTCTGCTTCTGCAGTCATTCTGGAGATGGCTTCTTCTCTAGCCCTAGAAATCATTTCTGTATAAGATTTAATTTCTCCACCCACAATCGTTTTCAGTCCCGCCATAATATCTCGACCAACATGTCTTGATTGAATAGTGTTTCCTCTAACCACACCTAAAATCTCTTTAACATTCCTTTCTGGTATATTTTCAGTTGTCGCAATTATCATATTTACCTCACCTAAATATCAAGAACATCTGCTTTATTTAAACTTTCTTCCATTATTTTGTTCAATTCTAATTTACCCAATTCCCTAGCAATCTTCTCTGGATTAGTTTTCGTAGCTGGATTTTTCGGACCCAATAAACAACATATCTCTGGCCCGGAAGAAACATCATAAGTACCAATCTTCTTAGCCAAATCAATAATTTCCTGTTTGTCAAAAGTCAATACTGGCCGAAATATTTCTAATGATAAATTCTTGGTAATAACTTTCAGATTGCTAAGTGTCTGACTGCTTACTTGAGCTAGATTCTCGCCAGTAATCAAATATTTCGCTTTTTCTTTCTCAGCAATCAATTCTGCAGTCTTAAACATTAAAATCTTCGAAAGAATAAAATAATCACGATGATCACATTTGGTAGTCAAATCTTTCAAAACTTCCGCAAAAGGAATTAAATAAACTTTTTTCAACTTAAGAATTTTAGCCAATTCTTTAACTTTATCCAATTCTTCTTCTCCAGTTAATGGCATCTGATGAAAATGGACGGCAATAATCTCTAAACGTTTCTGCATTAAATGAATTGCTACTGGACTATCAATCCCTCCTGATAATAAAGCTATACCTCTTTCCATAAAGATAAGATTATCCCTCATTTTATAAGATTTATTGTTTCTGAGAAGTAAACAAACACATTCGAAACTGATAAACTTTAAATAGAATGAGATATTCTTAAAACTAATTAAATTAAGTTAAATTAAAAAAGGTGATAATAATGGTAACGGAATTAACAAAAAAAGATATTAAAGAAATAGAAGAAACAGAAAAAGAAGAACTAAAAGAAGAAAAGTTCTTAATAAGAGAAGATTACGATATCAACAAATTAATTAATCTTATTAAAAATGGAAATAAAAATAAAAGCAAAATAAAAAGAATTCTACGTGTTATGGGAAGATTTGAAAGTCGTTTAGAAAGAAATCATCTTAAAATAAAAGAAGCATTTAAAGATCAAAAACTTAAATTAAGTAAAACAGAAAGGTTGAAAATAGAAAGTATTTTTGCACAAATAAGCGTCTTTGATGCAGATACTATTGCAAAAATTTCTAAAATCTCAGGAAATTTCAAAAAATTATTAGATAACGAAGAATGGGATAAGCTCCTAAAAGAAGCAAACAAAGAAAAAGAAGAATTAGAAGCATGGTTATTTTTAGATAAAGAACTAATTAAACTAGAACAAGAAATAATTACTAAATGGGAATTAGAGCAAGATGAAGGGAAAAAATTAGAGTTAATCAAATCAGCATCAGCATTTCTGCATGGCGAAGATGCCGTCATTCGTGTTGGAATGCACAATATAACCCTTATTGCTCACGACTTAAGTGAAAAAATAAAATCTGGAAAAATTAAAGGGAAGTCAAAAGAAAAGGTTATTCGAGATTATATGAAAACAACCCCTAAATGTAAATGGAAACTAGTAGCACACACACACAAAAATATAAAAATAGAATTATGGACAGAAAAAAAATCAGACGTGCATTTTGATTTGAATAATCCCAAAGGGATAGGTGTGGTTGAAGAAACTGCTTCCACTCTGAGAGGGTTAATGATTGTTAAAGAAAATGGAGACGTTGAATTTGAACCAACATCATGGCACTCATCGTTACCTCTTTGTCCATCAATACAATATGGGTTATCTTTCAATGAATTTAAAAGAGCAGGATTAAGTAAACCAATAACGCTTTCATCTTCAGGTAGTTCCCAACCCAAGTATGGAAAATATAGTCAGCAAATTTCTCCAACAGAAGGTGGACATTTAGGAAATGTTCCTTTAAGCCAAAGAAATAAACAAAGCATAGCAACGCAAAGAAATTTCAGGTAATTTATTTATTTCTTTTCTTTTTTCTTTTAGAAACTAACAAAACATAAAAAATGTTTTGGAAGTCCCGAAAACAAGTAAATGTTTTCGATACATTTATTAACTTTTTTTATCTTTTATCTTAAATGAAAAAAATATCATTACTTATTTTCTTAATTGTTGTCATATTAGCAGTCCCATTAGCTTTAGCAGAAGAAGATAACCTTTACCTCTACGATTCTTTAGAATTATACTTGAATGTAAACGGAGAATTTGATCTAAAAAAAGAGGGCAGTTCCGCTTCTTTAAAAGATGTCAATGCTCAACTGTTATTATATCCCCAAGAAAGTTACCGACAAAAATTACTAAATATTGATACGGAAGGACAAACTAAAGAAGACCAAGTTAATTTTGTCTGGAACGACCAAAAAATTGAAGAAAAAGAATTTGGTTATTCAGCAATAATTAAAACAAACAATCAAAGAACAGAAGTAAAAACAAAAATCCCATTCCCATTAAAAGGTATTGATGATTATAAAGAATATCTTTTACCCACAATAACAATTGATTCAGACAATCAAAAAATCATCCAAAAAGCTACAGAACTTGTTGAAGGTGAAGACGATGCTTTCAAAGTAGCATTTAAATTAGCAAGTTGGGTAGAAGAAAATGTAATCTATGATTTAACAACACTAAATGCAGAAACCTCACAAAAAGCTAGCTGGGTGTTAGACAATAAAAATGGAGTTTGTGATGAAATGACTTCTTTGTTTATTGCGATGAGTAGAGCAGTTGGTATCCCCGCCAGATTTGTTTCCGGAATTTCTTATACTACTTCTGAACTATTCGATGAGAACTGGCAACCACACGGCTGGGCAGAAGTTTATTTTCCAGAAATTGGCTGGGTAGATTTTGATATTACTTTTGGAGAATATGGATATATTGATGTAACCCATATTAAATTAAGAGATGGTTTTGACCCTACAGATGCAGCAACAAAATATAAATGGTTAGCTAACGATGTAAGTTTAGAAGCAAAAGAATTAGATTTTACAGTCAACATTAAAGATCAAGGTAATTCTGAAAAAGAAATGATTCTTTTAGAACAAGAAATACTTGCTAAAGAAGTAGATTTTGGAAGTTACAATTTAATTAAAGGAATTATGAAAAATGCTGCTAATTATTATGCAGCAACGACTTTACAATTAGCCGTTCCAAAAGAATTAGAAGTTTTAGGAAGAAATAAAAGAACTATCCTGTTAAGTCCGAACGAAGTCAGAGAAACTTTTTGGATTGTTAAAGTAACAAAAGATCTTAATCCCCAATCATGGTACCAATTCCCCACATTAATTTATTCAGAAAAAAATGTTACTGTAAGGGATAGTTTCAAAGCTCAGTCAGGGAATAATTTTTATTCAAAAGAAGAAATTGAAGAACTTACTGTTAAAGATGAAGAAAAAACATATTCTCGTAAAATATCTTTCACCTGTAATTATCCTAAAGAATTAAAATTAAATCAAAAAGCTGAAGTAAAATGTAAACTAAAAAATTCAGGCAATGCTAATTTGAATGATGTCAACTTCTGTTTGGACAACATCTGTGAAATAGTTAATCTTCCTATCAATCAAGAAAAATCAACTGAACTTGCGATTAAAGGAGAAACTGTGGGCTGGAATAAAATCATTATTAGTGCAGAAAATGAAGAAATAGAAAAAAAATCATCATTAGAGTATGTTGTTCTGGATGAACCAGTAATTGAAATCAAAACAACTTTACCAGAAAAGATAATTTATGGTAAAAATTTCCAAATAATTATTAATTTAGAAAAAAATTCATTTACTGTTCCAAAAGAGATTATTATTTCTGTTAAAGGGTTAGGAACAGAAAACAAGTGGGAGATCTCTGAATTAAAAGAAAAAGAAGAATTAATTCTAGATTTTGCTGGTGAAAGAACTAATAACAAAAACAAATTCAAGATTATAACTTCCTGGAAAGATAAAAATGGAGAATCTTATTCTGACCAACAAGAAGTGGTTATCATCGGAGAAGCAGATGATTTTATTGATAAAGTTAAAATGTTATTAAATGGTATCATTAGTTGGTTCTATTAATCAAATAGAAATTAAAAAAATAAAAAAATAAAAAAACAATTAGAATTTATCTTTTTCTCTTACGAGTTGCTGCTGCTTTTTTACCAGCTTTTCTTCGAACTGCAGTTTTTTTCTTACGAGTAACCGCTGCTTTCTTACCAGCTTTTCTTCGAACCGCAGTTTTTCTTTTCTTAGTAGCGGCTGCTTTCTTGCCAGCTTTTCTTTTTACAGCTTTTTTTCTCTTCCTAGTTGCTGCTGCTTTTTTTCCAGCTTTAACTTTTTTTGGGGCCTTTCGTTTTGCAGGTTTTCGCTTAACTGCTTTCTTCTTAGCAGGCTTTCGCTTAACTGCTTTCTTCTTAGCCACTTTCTTCTTAGCCACTTTCTTCTTAGCCACTTTCTTCTTAGCCACTTTCTTCTTAGCCACTTTCTTCTTAGCCACTTTCTTCTTAGCTACTGCCTTCTTTTTAGCTACCTTTCTTTTCACTGCCTTTTTCTTAACTACTCTTTTTTTAGCAGGTTTTTTCTTGGCAACTCTTTTTTTTATAACTTTTTTAGCCATCGTCACACCTCTTTAATTTTTAATAAGCTAAGAAAAGTATTTTTTGTTTATAAATGTTTTCTTTTTTTCTAAAAAAGAAAATTTTGTTTTTTTAAATTATTTTTTAACTAAATAAAAAAAGAGTATTTAACGACGACAAAAGAAATCAATGAAAAATAAAAAAGATTTTTAATAAAACAAATATTTTTGTAAAATTATAATTATTAAAAAACGTTTTAATCAAAAAATAATGAAGGTCCATTTCAAAAAATGCACTTACTCGCTAGCAAAAAGAAGAAACAAAAAAATAAATGATTAAAAAATAGACGAAGAAAGAATAATTACTGCTAAAAATAAATAAAAAGTTAAAAAAATATTTCAAAATTAATATTGAAATTAAATTTACCAAAAAAAATCATTTTTCCATTTAAATAAAATTACAAAAAATATTTTCAAAGAAAAACAAGTGATAATCTATAAAATTTAATTTCCATTAAAAACCTTTAAATATATACTCGTGTATCTGAACAAAACTATGGTAGAAGAAGAAATTAAACGAAAAGCGGACTATTCAGAAACATTTAATGTAGATAATCTAGAAGTAGAAAATCAAGCTTTAACTAACGCTCTTAACCAGTTAGAACAAGAAAACAAAGTGATTAATAAAACTCTTATCAGAACACAAGAAGAAACAGCTATGCTCAGAGAAATGTTTAACAAAACCAGTTCTGAATTAGAAAATATTAGAAAACCTTCTTTACTAGTTGCTGATATTGTCAATATCATTGACGAAAATAAAGCAATTATTAAATTACCAAATGGAAATAAATTTTACTGTTACATTTCTAAAGATGTTAAAAATCTTAATGCTGGCGATTCTGCTTTAGTTGAACAAAAATCATTAAATATTTTAGAAAAAATTGATGTTTCTGAAAATTTTGATGTTGAAAAATATGTAATTATAGAAAAACCAAAAGAAAATTGGAAAGATATTGGCGGTTTAAAAGAAGAAATTGAAGAAGTTAAAGAAGTAATTGAATTACCTTTGAAAAAACCAGAACTGTTCAAGAGAGTTGGTATTAAACCACCTAAAGGGGTTTTATTATACGGACCTCCTGGAACAGGTAAAACATTATTAGCAAAAGCAGTTGCCCAAAGTACAAATGCAACATTTATTGAAGTAGTTGGAAGTGAATTAGTACAAAAATTTATTGGAGAAGGAGCAAAGTTAGTTAAAGAAATATTTAATTTGGCCAGAGCTAAAGCGCCATCAATTGTTTTTATAGATGAAATTGACGCTCTTGCCGCTAAAAGAATTGAAACTGGAACTTCTGGAGAAAGAGAAGTTAATAGAACATTTATGCAATTACTTGCTGAATTAGATGGTTTTAAATGTTTAGATGAAGTTAAAATCATTGGTGCTACAAACCGAATAGATATTTTAGATCATGCTATGATTAGACCTGGCAGATTAGATAGGTTAATTGAAGTTGGCTTACCAGATGAAGAAGGTCTTCTTGAAATTATTAAAGTACATACTAAAGAGATGAACTTGCAAAAAGTTAAATTGAAACAATTGGTTAAAGAAATGAATGATTTTTCTGGTGCAGAAGTTCGAGCAGTATGTACAGAAGCAGGTTACTTCGCAATTCGTGATAATCGCGACCATGTTGAACAAGAAGATTTTGTGATGGCCATTGATAAAATCAGAATTGAAGATGATGAAGAAGATAACGGTGCTTTCTTTGGATAATTAATTCTATAAGTTTATGGGCACTCAGCAGTTACTTCCGTCTGGCATAGAGCCATTGGTGTTCACTTAATCATCGCGCTTTCCACACTTTATGATTAAATTCTTATTCCCACTTATAAATTTTTATAAGGAAAGTTTATAAAACCGATAAATATCTTGAAATAAAACTAGTAACTAGAATACAAAGAATTTATTCTAGTATGGAGGAAAGAAGTAAAATGGAAGGAACAGTAAAGTTTTTTAATAGAAGAAAAGGATTCGGCTTCGTAAGTGGAGACGATGGAAAAGATTACTTTGTGCATTTCACAGCACTTGCAGAAGGAACTTTTCTAAGAGACAACGATAAAGTATCTTTTGAAGCTGCTGATGGCGAGAAAGGATTAAAAGCTGAGAAAGTAGAGCTTTTAGAAAAAGCATCTGATCGATCAGACTTACCTGCTGAAGGAGAAGAAGCACCTGCAACTGAAGAAGCACCTGCAGAGGAACCAGCAACTGAAGAAGCACCTGCGGAAGAAGAAACTCCAGCAGAAGAACCTGCAACTGAAGAAGCACCTGCGGAAGAAGAAACTCCAGCAGAAGAACCTGCAACTGAAGAAGCACCTGCAGAGGAACCAGCAACTGAAGAAGCACCTGCACAAGAGGAAACTCCAGCAGAAGAACCTGTTGCTGAAGAAGAACCAAAAGCAGAATAATTCTTTAAATTTTTATTTTTTTATTTTATTTTCTAAACAAAAAATTAAATATCTATTTAACTTTTAAATCAAAACACACTCTAAATACTCCTGGAGAAAATTGTCCGCATTTAATTTTACGAACAACACGACATTCTTTCTTATTCTGTTTACAAATCCCTTTAATCTTCTTAGCTTCTTTATCAATTTCTTTCTCATCTAAAAAAGCATAAAGATGAACAAAACCATCTTTCTTAACTTTCTTTAAAGCCAATCCTAAAAATTGCTCACCTGTTTTTGGTAAAGGCATCACTACCCGATTAAACTTCTTTTTCATTCCCGGCAAAATTTTATTTACATCACCAAAAAAAACAGCAATCCGATCATCAAACCTATTCAAACTAACATTTTTTACCGCATATTGATGAGCAGAAGGATTAATCTCAATCCCATAAATAACTTTAGCTAAAGAATTCTTTGCTATTACTAACGGAAATGGTGCTGCCCCAGAAAACATTACCAAAACTTCTTCTCCTTTCTTAACTAACCGAGCAATCCTTAATCTTTCATTACCAGATCGAGCAGAGAAATAAGTTTTTTCTAAACCTAATTTTATTTTAACCCCATTCTCAAAATGAACTGTTTCTTTACTCTTCCTTCCTGCTAAAATTTTAATCTTTCTTAATCTAAACTCACCAGAATGAGTCTCTTCCTTTTTAGCTACAGTCTCAACATTAGGGTTCTGTTTCAAATAAGCTTCCGCAATCAATTTCTCTTTCTTTTTCAGTTCCTCAGGAACTTCTAAAATCATAATCTTACCTACAACTTCTAAAGAGCGGGGAACAAGTTTCATTTCTTTAGCAGTTAATTTCCCTTTCAATAATTCATCAATCGTTAAAGGGACATCTTTTGCAGGAAATTTGAATTTAGTGTTTACAACTTTCGCTTTAGGAACTTTAATTTTTCGAACTATCGGAAAATAAATTAAACCAAATTCTTTAACTGGCAAGTAGTCTGTATTAAAATTCTTCTTAGCAATTAAGAAATTCTTAACTTTCTCCGCATTCTTTAATTCTGTGTAAACTGCAAGCATAATAGCAATTAAAGAATAAAGATTTATAAAATTAACTAGTATTCCTAGTAATTATGAAAAAGAGGAACAAAAAAAAGTTATGGAAATTTGTAAAATATGTAGCCAAAATTATTTTCTATTATCCGTTTAAAGGGTTATGGTGGGTATTAAAAAAATCAACTTCTAGCCTTAAGTCTCGAATAAATAAAACTGTAGAAATTAATAAAAAAAAGAAAATTGAAAAGAACAAACCTAAAACTCAAGCTAGATATAATAAGTTTAAAGAATTAAAACATAAAAAAGGAAAACTAAACATTTTTGAAAATAAATTGTACCAAAATAAAAGTACGGTGGGATTGATTTTAGGTGCCAGAGGAACGGGCAAATCTGCTATTGGCATGCGTCTCTTAGAAAATTTTAAAGTGAAAACAAGTAAAAAAATTTATGCTCTTGGTTTTAAAGAAGAATCCCTTCCTAGTTGGATAAAAATCATCAAAGATGTTGAAGAAATTGAAAATGGTGCTGTAATTTTAATTGATGAAGGAGGCATAGAATTTTCTTCTCGAAAAGCAATGAGTAATGCTAATAAAATTCTTTCAGAAATTCTCTTAATTGCTCGACATAAAGATTTAAGTGTAATTTTTATCACCCAAAATTCTGCTAATTTAGAAATCAATGTTATCAGGCAAGCAGATTATCTCATTTTAAAACCAAGTTCATTATTACAAAAAGACTTTGAACGTAAAAAAATAAGAGATGTTTATTCAGATATTGAAGATGACTTTGAAGAACTTAACGATCCTGGCCGAACTTATATTTATTCCAACAATTATTTAGGTTTTATTTCCAATACATTACCTAGTTTCTGGAATGAAAAAGTTAGTAAAGGTTATGCTAATAAAAAATCAAAAGAAACTTCCTAATCCTTTCTGAGATAACTCTTCTTTTTTATCTTTAATTTTATCCAACTTAGATTTAACCCGTTCTAAAGAGAAGTCATGTCCATTCACTAATAATTCAATCAATTTCTCTTCATCAAAATGTTCCCATTCTAACTTGTAATCATCAATCACTTTCATTTCTTTAATTGTATTATAAACTTCTTTCCATTCTAAGTCGGGATAATTTTCTTCCCATTTAGCTTCTTTAAACAATAAATCAAAATTATTAGCATGTTCTTTAACCAACTTAATTGCTGTCTTTGGACCAATACCTTTAACCCCGCCAGGATTATAATCTGTCCCTACAAGAATCGCCAAAACAATTAGTTGATCCAAATCAATTTTTAATTCCTCAAGAACATCTTTTAACAAAATTTCTTCCGGCTTAACAGTAGTATAAGCAAATTTCCCTGCTTTCTTTCTTTTTCCAGCAATGGATAAATTTCTAACTAATCTCGGACAAGAAAAAATTAAGTTATCATAATCTTGGCTTATGGAAGCATAAGCATCTCCTCGTTTAACCATATAAGCAGTTTGTGCTTCTCCTTCTGACGGTGCTTGAACAATCGGCAAACCCAACAAAGTAATAATTCTTTTAGCATCAGCAATCATATCTTTATCCAACTTTACAGTTCTAGAAGCAAACTTCCTCATATCTTTTAAATTGCCAGCTTCTTCTGCTTCTTTTAATTTCAAAGAAGCTTCTTTTTTAATCGCCGTTCTTTTTTCCCAAGTTTTTAATTTTAAATCCGGCGCTTTCCCATCAAAAACAAATACTAACTTTAAGCCTTCTTCCATTAAAGAAGTTGTTCTGTTAAATAAACCAATTAAATGAGAAGTTACTCTGCCTTGAGAATCTGTTAACGCAGAACCATCAATCCCCCTAATTGTAGTTAAGAATTGGTAAAGCATGTTCATTGAATCTATTGCCACAACTTTACCTTTTAAATCTCTGATAGCTATTTCATTTCGTACAACTAAATCTTTGAATTGTAATCCCATAAGAGGTCATATTAGTTAGTTATTAAAAAGCCTTTTGGTTCATTCATTCACCATTATTTATTTTCCTAACCACAACGTTTTCAAAAACTCCAGACTCTAACATCTCTTCTGCTTTCTTAGTAATCTCGTTAGTGTACAAGAACAATAACGGCAATTTCTTAACTTGTGCTTCCATATAAGCTGCAGAAATGTCTTTCTCATCACACTTACTTTTAGATTTAGCTTTACAGAAATAAATAATATGCCCAACAGCAGAAGGAACTTTTACAGAATAATTAATTTCTGAATTCTTTCTAATAACATCTTTGTTCTCAGTCAAAATTCTTAAACCATCAAAGAATACTTGCACTTGTGGAGAAAATTCATCTTCAACAACTTTTTTCTTCTTCCGAATGATTTTTTCTTTAACTTTCTGTAAAAAAGGTTTCTTTTCCTCAATTGATTCTTTCTTTTGTTCTAATTCCTTCTTTTCTTCAATAACTTTTTTCTCTTCAGTTAATTTCTTTTGTTTTTCTTCTTTAATTTTAACTTCTTCTTTAACTTCCGCAGGCTTGTCCGAGGATTCAGAATCTTTTGATTCTGTAACTGATTTTATCTCTTCTTTTTCTTTTAACTCTTCTTCCTCAATGGGTTTAGCTTCTTCTTTAATTGAAGCTTCTGGTTCTTGTTTTATTTCTTCTACAACTTCTGGTTTTTCTTTTCCTACTACTACTTCTGCTTCTTGTTTAGTTTCTTCAACTTCTTCTATTTGTTCTTCTACCTTCTCTTCAACTTCAGGTACTTCTTCCAATGGAGCAGTTACAGTTTCTTTAACCCCAGTTAACAAAGTCCCAATCATTTGATTAGCTTCATCATTACTAAGCAAATGCCACTTCCAAAATAATTCAATCTCTTCCCCAACTCGAACATTTAAAGGAACAGCAAAATCCGGTAAATTTCTTAACCCCACTCTTTGAATCAGTTCTAAATTAGATTCACGAAGAATATTTTTCTCTTTCAATTGGTCTAAAACCAATAAATCTTTTGAATTAATATTTCCAGAAGCAAAATCATATAATTGAGATTCTTGTCCCGGAAGAAAATATAAAGGGCTCCCGCCAATCTTTAATTTAGAAATTTTAACTTTTCCTTGTGAAGATAAATCCGATAAATGTGCTGAAGCTAACAATATATCTGTATTAATATTCTTGGCTACTTTGGTAGGCAAAGTAGGTCCAGTTACTTTCAGAAAATTCAATATTTTATCCTGATCTAGCATGAGATTATATTACTATAAAGGGTTTATATAGTTTTCGAGTCGCCAGAAGAGAAAACTTCCAAAACTATAGTTTTGATAGTTTTCTAGCCTGTAAGGGTAAGAAAACTTCTAGAACGACCCAGTAAGGATAGTTTTCGAGACTAAAAAGAGAAAAAATAATAAAAATAACTAAGGTCTTTTCCAAGCAATCTCGTAATAAGTAACATCATTCTCAGCGTCAACTACCGCCATTAACAATCTTTTCTTAGTACTATGCGCAACTCGATTCTTAGCAGAAAATTCATGCCAAGTTAAAGTTGAAGCTTCATTCACTGGAAAAACAATCCATTTAGCGTGATCCTCTCCTGGTTTAACGCCACGATCATAAACTCTGAAATCTGCACCAAACTTTAAAGCCGTTTTAATAATGTAACCCCGATTACGCATATCTTTAAAGACACAATATCTAATCTGAAAATTTGGTTCCAGCTTCCTTGCTTTTTTAACAAACTGTTCAAAGCTAACTTTTCTGCCCGCTTCACTTTTAACATCAAGTTTACCTTTCTCCATTAAATAATATGCTTCTAATAAAGATAATTCAACTTTACCAGTTTCTGTTAATGTTCCAAAACGAGATTGATTATAGAATTCTCTCGCTTCATCAGTTACTTCAGTAACTACTCTTTCACCACCTAAGATTGCTTTCACTACTACTCTAGCTTTCTTAGATGTTGTCTCCTTCTCTTGATCTAATAAAGTTTCAGCTACTGCTGCTTTCTTAGACTTCGAAGACTTTTTAGTTTTCTTAGTTGTTGTTTTTACCATAACCCTAATTTAAACAAAATCATTTTTAAAGGTTTCTAAAAGAAACCCCAGAAAAATTAAATTTTGATATGGTTTTGTGTTTTTAATACAAAATATTAAAATAACAATATATAAATAAGATAACCATTTACTTAAAAAAAGGTGATACACATGAAACAAATATTTGTAATATTAGCAATCGTAATTCTAAGTTTATTTATTATTGGTTGTAACGAAACTGTTGAAGAACTTCCCGTAAAACCAGAAGGAACCCCTGAACCAGCAGCTGAAGAACCTATTGAAGAACCGGTAACAGAAACAGCACCAATTGAATTAAAAGTAATTAAAGTTACAGGAGAAAACTATAAATTCATGATGGATGGAAAAGAAAATCCTGAAATTAAAGTTAAAGTTGGTCAAAAGATCAAGATTGAATTTACCAGCACTGAAGGTTTCCACGATTTTGTGATAGATGAATTAGAAGCAAAAACCGATAAAGTTAATTCAGGAGAATCAACTTCTGTAGAATTCGTAGCAAATCAAGCTGGAACATTTTCATATTATTGCAGTGTTGGCAAACATAGGGATTTTGGAATGGAAGGCACATTCATAGTAGAATAAAATGGCTCTTCAAAATATAGCATTAGAATTGGTCTTTATCTTTGGAATCACTAACATTATTTTTTTATTGTTAGTATATTTCTCCTGTCGTTGTATGGGCGGTGCAAAAATAACTCAGAAACTGTTTAGTAAAGTTTGGTACCAGAAGTTTTACTCAAAACATTGTTATTTCTGGTGGGGATTCTTTTTATCAGTAATCTTGCATACTGTTCTTGCATTCTACTTGTTTGGCTTCCCTTTTTAATTAATTTTTTTCTTTAAATTATAAAATATTCTAAAAGAAAAATTCTATTCAACCTTAAATCTTAAACCAGTAACATAACCTTGATGGCCACCCTTAGTATGCCCAGTTAATGAGTCCATAAAGTCAACAGTACCAAATGATTGTAATACTGGTGCTGTTCTTCCTGCTAAGAAATCTCTTTTTTTATGGTCTCTTTCATCTATTTTTCTTAATTGCTGCATTTCTTCCCAATGTTCATCCATTGCACGATCTTCAGCCATTAAATAATTATCAAGATCATCTTCAGTTTGATTAATTCCATTAGATTCTATTCTTTTAGGTTCTTTTTTCTCTTTCTCAGCTTTCCTTTCCTCTGCTGCTTTTCTCATTGTTTCTGTTTCTGCATCATATCTTTTAAGGTCATCTTCATATAATGATTCTAAATATTCTGATTTTGGAATTGCTAATGATACACCAACTTCTTTTCCATCATAATGTCCTGTAATATGATCAATAGCTAATTCATCATTTCCTAAAGTTCCTCTATTAATGCCTGTATTAAGCAAAACATATTTTGCTCCCCTTTCTTTTGCTAAGTTCATTGCACTATCATAAACTAATGCCGCCCATTCTTCTAATTTAAAGTCTCTAATATGGCTACCAGCATTAATTCCGTCAACAAGAAGATACTTTTCTCCAGTTATTTGTTCTTGATTTTGACTGTCTTCTGACCTATGATAACGTCCTCTTCCTTCAATAGAATATGCTTCCCCTACAACAACCATTCCAATTGAATCCCCTTCTACTAAATTTCCTTGTGCATCTCTCTTTTTAGGAATTATATTCATCATTCCTAATGATTCGTGTAACATATATCCAAGAGATGCCTGTTTGAAATTTCCTCTGGGATAAAGTGAATGTGATAGTGTTCTTATTGTTTCTCCTAAATCTTTTATTTCTCCTTTGTGCATCCTCACTTCTAAACCATCAAATCTACATTCTTCAGTTACTGGTGTTTCTATTGAACCATAACTTTGTCCAAGATTGAAAATACTAGGGAATTGTTTTTTATCTCTACCAAGTTCGATTATATGTTGAATTCTTTTTCCAATTGCAGCTCTGTCTTGAGATAAATAATTTTCATTCTTGACTTTTTGCAGGAATAATAATTCATCAAATTCTAAAGGAGAAGTATCTGTTCCAAAAAATTCGCTTGTTTCTTTTATCCATCCTTGTTTTAATGAATCTTCCCATTGTTCAAGTGCTTCTGGGTTCATGTCTATTGTTGCATAATCTTCTGATCTATGGTGTTCTCTATTAGCCATTGCATATGCTTTAATTAGTTGTTCTTTTTCAAACAAATTTAAATTAGAATTTACAATTGGTTCTAATTTGCTAACTACATCTCTCATTTGTAATTCTACAATTGGTTCAAATACTTCTCTTACAGCATCATAGTCCATTCCATTTCTAACACCACTAAGTAACACCCACAGATCATGTTGGCTTGCAATACCATTCATAAGTTTTAAAGATGTCCTGGCATGTTTCCAAGGATTAATTCCTAATTCTTTTGAATCGCTATATTCATGTATGAAGTCTGCATCTCTACTGATGTCAATAGCTCTTTCACTTAATTTCTCATTTCTTTTCTGTGTACCATCATCAAAATAAGCAACAACTCTTAAGAATTCATCTAAGTTACCTCCTCTTAGTGCAAGGTAGGCACTTGTTGAAACCTTATCTATCAAATGTGGTCTTTCTCTGCCAAAGTTTGTCATTTGTTCAAGCCAAGAATTAAATTTATCTGGCATTTCTTCTAAGACTTTTAATCCATGATCAAAATAATCTCTAAATTCTTTTCCAAAAACTTTTGCAATATTTAATCCAACAGTATGATATTTTTCTCTTTGTTCGGGAGTTAATACTTTAAACTCTTTTCCGGTTCTAAATAAGTAAGTGGTAGCACATCTTGAGTTTACACTTGCAAGATCCACTAAATATTGTAAGAAAGGTTTTCTATCATTCTTTGTATTTTCTAATATACTGTCATCCCAGTCTTTATTTATGGAACGCAAATAGGTTGTGCCACTTGTTTTTAATTTTTCTAACATAATTGCTTCATCAAGTAATTCTGGTAAAATGGGAGCAAGTTCTGATTGACTATGTTCAGCAATCTTGTCAACAATTGCTTTATATCCAACATCGCTTTTTGATGGTGATCCATACCTTACGCTTTGCATTGCTACTGCAAATAATTCTAATGCTTTTTCTTTATGTTCTCCCGCTTTTTCAAAATATTTTATTACTTCAATTGATTCTTCTGCATCTTTAAATTGGAAAGCAGCATAATCAGCAGGAAATTTTTGTGCTTTTGCTAAGAAGAAATAAGTGTCAACAACTTCTTTTGATTCTGCACTTAATGCCCTAACAATCTCTGGAAGTTTTCCTAAATAATCTTTCATAACAAAGCCGTTGTTAATGCCTGCTCCGAGCATTGTAAATTCTGCCATTCTATCTTCTAATGGTGATCCTCTAAATATTCTAATGAAATTTTGCACTTCATAATCATTTAAAGGATAATCTTGAAATGTACTATCTTGGCCTTCTTCTTTCTCAGCGTGTAAATTTGCTCTATGTGCCTGCATTTTCGCCACAGCCAATACAACATTATCAGACTCTTCATGTAAAAATTGAAAGTATTGGTTGAAAACATGGCCAACCATAAATCTTTTTGTTCCTCCTTGAAGGACTGGAACTTCAGACATTGCTTTAATCACATTAAGACTTAAATCTGCAACTTTTCTAAACTCATGAGGATCATTTTGTACAAATTCTCTAATTGCCGGTGCAAGTTGGGATGAGAAAAAATCATATGGTGGTAAAACGCCCTCTTGGTCAAGTTCTTCTTTGGTTGTTGAATTTTGAACAGAAGATAATTTTGCAGTACGCTCTTCTTCACCAATTGACCACCAATATGCAACTGTCTTTAATCTTTCTTGTTCTGCTTTATCTTTGAATTCTCTATATTGGGAATCTAATTCAGAAATAATAAATTCTATATTGGCCTCTCCATTCTTAATAATTGTTGATCTATCTGATCTAACTATTTTTGTATTATTCGTGTTTTCAGCCATATTGTTATGAAAATGGCGCCCTATTTATAAATTTAATGAGGTTGTTCTTACTTTTAAGTGTTAACCCCCACTTTACCTTTTAACAAACAATCCACACCAACACATTGCTCCCCTTCCATCAACCGGTTTCAACCAGGTAGTATGAGTTTTAAAATTGCAAGGACAAATTAATTCTATATCTTTTTTACGAGTTCCATCTCGTAACCTACAGGGACAAAGTTTCAAACCAAACTTTTTCTCATTCAATAAAACACCCTCAATAATTGTATCCACATGCGCTTTATCAGGATTAAGAATAAAATCATTCCCCTCACAAAAATGAGACCAAACTTCCCTCAATTGCTCAGCATCCATCTTACAACCCAGTTAAGTTCTTAGCTTCTTCTTTGTCAACCTCGACGTAAGCATTCTCTGCTTGACAAGTAGGACATTTTGCTGGCCCAGCATTACCAAAATGTATGTCACTACAAACATTACACCTAAAAAATTTCTTATCTACCATTTTGACCTCCTCTAGCTAAAAACTTAGCCGCTTTTAATAAAGCAATACAAGCAGTTCCTGCAGAAATAACATATTGATATTCATGAACACTTGAACAATCACCTGCCGCAAAAATTCCCGGCACAGAAGTTTCCGTACTACAATTAACAACTACGTGACCGTGATCATCAACTTCAAGTAAACCTTTTGCAAAATCAGTGTTAGCAACTCTACCAATCTCAACAAATATTCCTTGAACAGCTAACTCTTTTGTTTCGCCATTGACTTCATATTTCATTCCAGTTACAAACTTATCTCCAAAAACTTCTGTAGTATTAGCATTATAAATAATTTCAACTTTAGAATTTTTCTTTACACTTTCCTGTAAATATTCATGGGCAGTAAGTCTATCTCCCCTAACAACCAAATAAAGTTTGTTAGCAATCTTGTCCATAAAATCAATAGCTTCCATCGCTGAATCACCGCCACCAATAACTGCAACATCTTTCTTAGTAAATAAAGGCCCATCACAAATTGCACAATAAGTGACACCCATTTTCTGAAATTTATCTTCCCCCGTAACACCTAACTTCCGAGGATGAGAACCGGTACAAAGCAAAACAGTTTTTGTAAGATAATCACCTTTACTTGTTTTCAATAAGAAATTTCCATTTTTTTTAACAATTTTTTGAAGAACTGTATCAGTTTGAACTTTAACTTTGTTAAATTTCAATTGTTCTTCCATCTTACTAGAAAATTCAACACCGGTAGTTTCTTTAATTCCGGGATAATTTAAAACTTCCCCAGATTCCATGAACTGACCACCAAATTTATCAGCAATCATCAAATAATTCATTTTCTTTCTAGCAGCATAAATCGCCGCAGTACAACCTGCAATTCCTGCTCCCACAATAATCGTTTCATAAATATTTTCAGCCAACTTTACTCACCTCATTTGTAAGAATCATTTCATTTTACTAAAGATTTAATCTCTTTAAGAATATTTGTAGAATCCAGACCATACTTCTGCCAAAGTTGCATTGGCTTCCCAGATTCGCCAAACTTATCTTGCATCCCAATAATTTTACACTTAACTGGATACTTCTCAGAAAGTAACTCAGTAACCGCCGAACCCAATCCACCAATTACCTGATGATCCTGCACAACAATTACTTTCTTAGTTTTCCGAACAGATTTTAATATCGTCTCGCTATCTAACGGTTTAATGGTATGACAATTAATGATTTCTGGTTTATACTTTAATTCTTTACAAGCTTTCATAACTTCAGTAAGAATTGGTCCAGAACCAATAATAGTAATCTTTTTACCTCTCTGTAAAACTTGTGCTTTACCAATTTTAAACAAACTTGCCTTTCCAGTTAAAGACTCAAACTTGGCTCGATGCAACCGTAAATAAACTGGTCCTTTCAACTTTGCCGCTGCTTTAGTTGCTTTAATCGTTTGATTGTAATCACACGGTTCAATAATAGTTATGTTTGGTAAAGATCGCAAAGCAGCAACATCTTCTAACGCTTGATGCGTTGCCCCGTCCTCTCCTGTAGCTAAACCGCAATGAGTTGCCACTAATTTTACATTAGTTTGATTGTAACAAACAGAAACACGAATTTGATCAAGACAACGCATTGGCATAAACACGCCAAAAGAACAAGCAAACGGAATCTTTCCTTCTAACGCTAAGCCAGTAGCCATTGAAACCATGTTTTGTTCTGCAACTCCTGCCTGAAAGAACCGCTTGGGATATTTCTCAATGAAAGCATTAAGTTTATTGGAATCTATTAAATCTGCAGATAATGCTACAACTTTCTTATTCCGACCTAGTTCAGCCATCGCTTGTCCAAATCCTGAACGTGTTGAATTCTTTATTTTCATTTCCGTTTCATTATCCTCTCTCTTTCTTTATTCAGTTCAGTTAAAGCCCGAGCAGCTTCCTCAGCTTTAGGAGCTTTACCGTGCCAACTAAATTGATGTTCCATAAACGAAACTCCTTTCCCAGGAATAGTGTAAGCAATAATACAAACTGGCTGTTTAATCTTTTTAGCTTTCTCAATTGTAGAAATAATCTGTTTAAAATCATGCCCATTAATCTCAAAAACTTTCCAATCATGCATTTCATATCTTTCTTTCAAGTTCTTTAACGGCCAAACATCTTGTGTATGCCCAGAAATTTGAATGTTGTTCCTATCAATGATATTAATCAAATTATTTAATTTATACTTCGCAGCAGCATTAACTGCTTCCCATGTGCTACCTTCATCATGTTCACCATCAGAAGTTACACAATAAATAGTATGTTTCTTCCGGTCCAATTTCCCAGCTAAAGCCATTCCTACAGCTGCACCTAAACCTTGACCAAGAGAAGCGGTTGCTAATTCAATTCCCGGAAGATCTTGCCGAGAGGGATGACCTTGTAATCTTGTCCCCATTTTCCGCAAAGTTAACAACTCTTCTTTTCGAAAATATCCTGCTCGAGCCATCGCTGCATATCGTACTGGACAAACGTGACCAGGAGAAAGAATTAACCGATCTCTTTTATCCCAATTCGGTTTTTTAGAATCATGTTTTAAAATGTTAAAATAAAGCGCAGTAAAAATATCTACTAAACCTAATGGACCACCACAATGACCAGAACCCGCGTTAGTTAACATAATCATTAAATCTTCTCTGATAGTATTCGCCATCAGTTGCAATTCTTTGATTTTAGTTAACTTTTTCATATCTACCTCTTTTTAATACTATTAAATTATTAAGATTAATAAATGTTGTGTTAAAGATTTATTAAAGAATACCCATAACATTTATAATGAATAAAATATTAATTATAATATAAATTATAAATTGAGGTGAATTAATATGGCAACTGTAAAAATTTATTCAACACCGACATGTCCTTGGTGTAAAAAAGCAAAAGCGTATTTTAAAGAAAATAAGATTAAGTTTACTGATATAGACGTTTCTGCAGATGAAGCTGCTCAGAAAGAAATGGTTGAAAAATCAGGTCAAATGGGTGTTCCAGTAATTGATATTGACGGAAAAATCTTAGTTGGCTTTGATCAAGGTAAGATTGAAGAAGCTTTGAAAGGATAAATATTAAAATCTAGTTTAAAAAAAGAGGTGTAACAAATGAAAGTATTCATAGATAGCGCAGACTTAGATGAAATTAAACAAGCTTATGAATGGGGTATCGCAGACGGAGTTACAACCAATCCCTCTTTAATGAAAAAAGCTGTTGATAAAAGAAAAAAAATCAACTTAAAACAATACATTGACCAAATTCTTAAAATTGCTAAAGGTACACCTGTAAGTTTAGAAGTAACTGAAACCTCTGCTCAAGGCATGATTACCCAAGGAAAGAAACTTTACAAATTATTCAATCCTGTTGCTAACAATGTTTACATTAAAATCCCTGTCAATCCTGCATTTAAAAATGCTGACAAAACTCACTTTGCAGGTATTGAAGCCATTAAAGCACTTTCTAAAGTAAACATTCCCGTTAATTGTACATTGATTTTTACTCCTGAACAAGCCCTTCTCGCTGCGAAAGCAGGAGCAGCATTTGTCAGTCCGTTCGCTGGAAGAATTGATGACTTTATTCAAACCAATAATAAAATGAAGTTCAATAAAACTAATTACTTTCCTATGGAAGGAAAAGAAAAAGGTAAAACCACATTAAACGATAATGGGATTGCCTCCGGAATTGATTTAGTTGCTCAATGTGTAGACATTCTCAAAAATCATGGTTATAAAACAGAAGTTCTTGCTGCCTCTCTTAGAAATACCCGACAAGTACGAGAAGCCGCTTTAGTAGGAGCAGATATATCTACATTACCATTTTCAGTAATCCAAGATATGCTTAAACATCCTAAAACTTATGAAGGAATGAAAAATTTCACTAAAGACATTGTTCCTGATTATGTAAAACTAACAAAATGAAATCAAAACAAAAAAGCTTGAAACTACCATATTTAGATAAAGTAGTAATTGACGCTTTAAATCTATTCAAGAAAAGTAAATTACCAAAACTAAATTTAAAATATAAACGACCATTAGTTCTAGGGAGTGGAAATGCTGCAGTTACCGGAAGAATAATCTTCGCAGATAAAGATGCAATCTTTGCTGATGAAGGGAATTATAAACAAAAGCTGAAAGCGATTAAAAATATTGATGGTGCAATCTTACTTTCTGCTTCTGGTGGTAAACATGCCCCTATTATTGCTAAAGATCTTAAGAAAAGAAAGATTGAAACTGTTCTAATTACAAACAACCCTAATGCTGAAGCAAACCAGTTTGTTAAAAAATCTTTTTTCTATCCGAAAAATACTGAACCTTATACTTATAACACTTCTACTTATATGGGTATGATTCTAGGAAAAACAAAAGAATCTCCACAAAAAATATTAAATCTAATTAAAAAAACAAAAACTCCAAAAAATCTAAAGAAGTTCAACGCATTCTACATTATTGTTCCAACTGAATTTGATAATGTCCGAGAATTATTTCAAACAAAATTTGATGAATTGTTCGGACCCATAATTAATGGCAGAGTGTTTACGATTGAACAAACTAAACATGCAAAAACCGTTGTTCCATCTGATAAAGAATTCTTTATTGGATTAGGCTATAACAATAAATTATTCGGTAAAAAACAAAACAGATTGAATGTAACATTACCAAAAAGCGCTGGACCAGCAACAGTAATGGCTCTTGGTTATTATATTATTGGCCAAATTCAAAAACAACACCCTAATTATTTTAAAAATAATATCACTAATTATACTAAACAAACTTCAAAAATGTTCAAGAGCACAATCAAACCAATTGTTGAATAAAAATTAACAATCAACTTATCAAAAAAGAGGTAAAATATGGATGATGTAACTTTTATTATTCTTGGAGCCACAGGCAACTTAACTAAAAAGAAACTCATTCCCGCAATTTATCATTTGATTGAAAATAAGAAGATAAAAAAATTCGCTATCATTGGAGTAGCCAGAAATAAAACTCAAACAAAAACAATTCTCAACAAATCTAAAAAGCATATCAAGAACATTAAACAAAAAGTCTGGAAAGAATTAGAAAATAATTTCCATTATCTTCCGTTGGATTTCTACCAACAAGAAAAATTTTGCAGTTTAGATCCATTTGTTAAAAATATTGAAAAAAAGAATAAACTTTCCGGTAATAGACTTTTCTATTTAGCTACTTTACCACAACACTTCCCCGTTATTGCTAAAACTCTAAAGAAATGTGCTTTAACCAAAAAAACCAAAAACAATTGGGTCAGAGCAGTATTTGAGAAACCTTTCGGTCACGATTTAAAATCAGCAAAAAAAATTAATAAAACGATTAAAAAGATCTTCAAAGAAAAACAAATTTATCGAATTGACCATTATCTAGGCAAAGAGCTAATCCAAAACATTGCTATAACTAAGTTCACTAACACTTTTCTTGAACCGCTTTTAAACAATAGGTATGTTGACCATGTACAAGTTATTCTTAGTGAAAACGTTGGTATTGAAGAGAGAGGCCCATTCTACGACAAATATGGAGTGATTAGAGATGTTCTCCAAAATCATATGATGCAAATGCTTTCTTTAAGTACAATGGAAAAACCAAAAAAGTTTTCAGGAAATTATATCCGTGATGAAAAAGTAAAAATCTTAAAAACAGTAAAAACAACTAAAGAACTTGTTGTTGGACAATACATTGGTTATAAGAAAGAAAAAGGCATCCCTAAGAATTCAAAAACAGAAACTTTTGCTGCTACTAAACTTTTCGTTAACAATAAACGTTGGAAAAAAGTACCATTCTACCTGATTGCAGGAAAGAAGATGAAAAATAAAATCACTTCTGTTTATTTTCAATTTAAAAAAGCTCAATGTCTTAACATCAACAACCATTGCGATTTTAAAGCCAATTACTTAACTATTCAAATTCAACCTGAAGAGGGTTATTATCTGCAAATGAACGCCAAAGTTCCTGGCGAAGAAAAAGTTACTGCAGTAAAAATGGACTTCTGTCATGCTTGTACTTTTGGCCCTAACACGCCAGCAGCTTATGAAACTCTTTTAGAGGATGTTATTGAAGGAGATCAATCATCTTTCGTTAGAACAGATGAAATTGAACAACAATGGAAAATTACAGATAAAATTACAGAACAAAAAAAAAAATTATACAAATACAAAATCAAAACATATCCGAAACAAGCAAATAAACTAATTGAAAAAGATAACAGAAAATGGCACTTGGTAGTAAAATAAAATGAAAAACAACTCTAAGACACCATTAATATTGATCGACAGAGATGGAACATTAATCTTTGACAATAAATATCATCTTGGCAGAACTAATGATTGGAAAAAGAAAATTAAATTCCTTCCCGGAGTGATTAATGGTATTAAAAAACTTAAAAAAATCCCCAACATCAAAATTTATATGGTTACTAATCAGCCTGGTGTAGCCATTAAAGATTTTAAATTGCTAACAAAAGAAAGAGCAGAACAAGTAGCTCAATATATTGAAGAAAAACTGAACAAAAGAGGAGCAATAATTGATGGACATTTTGTTTGCGGTCATGCTTCTCCTGCTTATACCAAAAAAAGAAGCGAATACAAATTCCACAAAAAGTTAATCTGTAACTGTACTTGTATTAAACCCAACTATGGTATGGTTTTCGATGCTTTGAAAAAAGAAGGTTTAAAGAAAAGTAATACTAACATTTATGTGATTGGCGACAGGATTTCAGATATTAAAACGGCTTTGAAAGTAAACGGAAAAGGCATCTTTGTTCCATTCAAAGGAGAAAAAGAAGAAATTGAAAAAATTAATAAAATCAAAAATAAGAATAAAAAAAGCATCTATTTAGCAAAAAACTTTTTAGATGCAACTAAATTAATTATTAAAAAAGAAAAGAGGTAAAAAATGAAAATAGGATTTATTGGTTTAGGCCGAATGGGATATAGTATGTGTTTAAACTTATTAGAACATAAACATAAATTAGTAGTCTATGACGTTAATAAAAAACCAATCCAACAATTAGCAAGAAAAGGAGCTATCCCTGCTTACAACATGGAAGAAGTAATCTCAAAATTACCTAAACAAAAAATTGTTTGGTTAATGATTCCTGCAAAATTTGTTGATGATACACTTAAAAAATTACTCCCTCTATTAAACAAAAACGATATTGTTATTGATGGTGGAAATTCTTATTATACTGATTCAATTAAAAGATATAACCAACTAAAAAAGAAAGGCATCAAATTTCTTGACTGTGGAACTTCTGGAGGAATTGAAGGAGCCAGATACGGTGCCTGTATGATGGTCGGCGGAGACAAACCAGTATTCAAAAAAGTTGAAAAACTTTTCAAAGACCAATGTGTTGAAAGAGGTTACGGATATATGGGCAATCCCGGAGCAGGACATTTTGTTAAAATGGCTCATAATGCTATTGAGTATGGAATGATGGGTGCAATTGCTGAAGGGTTTAAAGCGATTGAAAAACAAGTCCCAAAATTTAAAACCAATATTAAAGAAGTTGCAAAAGTTTATTCTCACGGCAGTATTATTGAAGGTAAACTAATGGGCTGGCTCTGGCACGCGTTCAAAAAACCAGGTTATTTAAAACAGATTTCTTGTGAAGTTCCTAAAGGAGAAACTGAAGAAGAGATGAAAATGCTAGAAAAAATGAGCAATATGCCAATTTTGCATCAAGCACATTTAATGCGTGAACGTTCACGGAAAATGAAAGTCTGTGGCCAGTTAATTGCAGCAATGAGAAACATGTTCGGCGGCCATGCAATTATTAGAAAACAAGAAAAGAGGTAAATAAAATGGATAAAAAAATGATAATGGGTGTGATGATGTTATTAATGATAATATCATTAGTGTTTGCAATCTGGGGAGTACAGATGCATACCAAAGTTGTAAAAGAAGAAGCTAAGTTTCATGTTGCTCAAGCAGAATACTTTAGCTTAGATAAAGTAACTAGAGAATCAGCAGCAACTGGATCTGAATTAACCCAAGACTTAGTTGAGATTGTTAATTACCCTTCGGCATTAATGGAATTAAAGTTATTAGGTGTTGGAAAAATTTTAACAGGAATTTATGTGTTGTTATTTGGAATCTTGATTGCTTTAGTAATGATGCCAGTAAGACTAGGTAACATTATAAAGAAAAAGAAATAAATTTCTAATTATTTTTTTATTTTTTCTTTTCATTTATACTTCTTGATATTCAAACAAATCTTCCCATGACCTTTATCAAATTCTCCTTTCGCTTGATTAATAATCTTCATCGCTTGTGGACAAGTATTTACCAAAAATATGTTATCTAAATCTTTTGGACTAATCAACTTCTTCTTCATAGGTTGCTTTTCCATCCAATCAATTAACCCTTTCCACATTGGCCCAAGTAATATTATTGGAACATTATCACAAATATGTTTCACTTGTAACAATTGCCAGGTATAAAACAATTCTAAAATAGTTCCTATCCCACCAGGAGCAACTACAACAACGTTAGACAATTTCATAAAATCATCCAATCTTCCAGAAAATTTGTTAAACTGTTTTTTAATATCGAGATGAAACCCATCGTGCTGTTCAAACGGAAGATTAATGGTTAACCCAATTGAATGAGAACCATTATTTTTTTTCTTCTTCCTGCCTGAATGATGCCCACGAGAAGCCGCATCCATTAACCCTGGACCACCACCTGAAATTAAGTCCATGTTATTCTCAGCAATCATGCTAGCCAAAGTATGTACAAAAGTATATGTCTTCTCACCTTTCTTAGTCCGAGCAGAACCAAAAATGGCAACCCGAAAATGTTTTTTATTAATTTTCATTTTTTTTGTTTTTTTCATTTTCTTAACCAAATGTAAAAGCATGAAACGTAAAACCTTCTTTTACAACTAATTTCAAATTATACTCACCATGATCACCATCAAAAACATTATACAATTGAGGTTTGTCAACAATAACAAAAGCTTTCTCACCATCAAACTGTACATCCTCTCCAGCTTGTTCTTTAGAAACATAAAGACCATCAATAAATACTTCCATCTCTACTGCTTCTTCAAGATTATCAGCCACAATGTTAACAGAACCTGCCAAAAAATCCAAGATAATAGCAGCAGAATCTTCTTTTGCTTCTAAATTATCTGCGTTACTGTGCCAAGAACTTTGTAAATAAATCACGTCCCTATTTGTTTCCCCAGACAAAACGTAATCTACAGTATCCTTAGAATTTAACCCCCCAGAATTACCAACATCTTGTCCTCGAGGTAAAGCAAATGAGTATCCAGCATAAAGTTCTGGAGTTGTTGGTAGTTTAGGAGTTTTATCAGGCATCTCTGAAAGAGGAATTTCTTCAACTTCCGTTCCAATCTCAGAAAGAAGTTTTTGAATAACTTTTTCAGTCTGATCGTAAGCACCTTCTCCAATATGGTCAAAACGAATATAACCTTCAGAATCAATTAAATATTTACGTGGCCAAAAACGATTTTTAAAATTTCTCCAAGTTTTATAATTATTATCCTGAACAACAATATATTCAATCCCATATTTTTCCATCGCCGATTTAACATTATCAATATCTTTCTCAAACTCAAATTCAGGCGTGTGAACACCAATAATAACTAAACCCTGATCTTTATATTTCTCATCCCAAGAAATTAAGTGTGGAAATGTTCGAATACAATTGATACATGAATAAGTCCAAAAATCAATCAAAACAACTTTACCGCGAAAATCAGATATCTTTGTCCCTTCTTCCGTATTAATGTAACCAACAATACCCTCTAATTCTGGAGCTAAAGGATAAATTCCATCTTTAATCATCGGTTGTTTAGGCATTTCTTTTTCTTTAATTTCAACTTCTCCAGTTTCAGATCCATCAGTTTCAACACCATCACTAACAATATCAACATTAAATTCAGTTTCAATTTCAGATACAGGCCCAGCAGGAGAAACTTTTAACGATTCCAAATAATAAATGCTTCCCGCAACCAATAACAAGACAACAACTAAAAGTATTGTTCTTGTTTTCATTTTTTAACCCCCACAGAAGCCAAGTATGATAAAAACGCTGGAATCAAAGGTAAAACACAAGGACTCAAAAAGGATACAAATCCCGCAAAAAAAGCAATACCAATATTTATTCCACCCATTCCTGCACCAACAGTACCAATATTTAAACTAATTAATAAGTTAGTCACAATCTCAAGATTAGCAATTCTGCTTAGTTGATTAGTAAATACAAGAACCCCAATAAAAACCAAAATTGCACCAAAAAGATATTGAAAATATTTTATCCATTTCCCTGCCCGAATAATTAATTTTCGAGCTTGAGAAGTAAATAAGCCCACTAATAAGAAAGGAATTCCTAATCCTAATGAATAAGCCATCATTAAAAAGAAAGCCGTTCCTGGCTGAATTACAGCCAAAGTAAGTATCGCTCCTAAAACTGCCCCAACGCAAGGAGTCCAACCAACAGCAAAAGCTGCTCCAAAAACAAACGAAGTTAAATACATTGAGTTAAACTTTTTCTTAACTTGTAATTTATGTTCTTTTTCAAGAAACTTGATTTTTAATAATCCTAAAAGGTAAAGACCAAAAGCAATAATGATTACCCCTCCAACTCTTCCTAACCAAACCTGAATGGAAGGTGCAGCTTCAGACAAAACGCTTTGTAATAATACACCCACTAAAGAAAAGACTACTGCAAAACCTAAAACAAAAAAAACACTTGCTAAAAATATCCGCCAATCTCTTTTTTCTTTTACTGGTTTGTTTTGATCATTCAAATTATTTTTTTCAGCATCTTTTTTTTGTTTCATTTTTTATTCTACCTCAACTCCATTCCAAAAAGCAACGTAACCAGTAAAATCTTTACCCACAGTATCATTTGCACCATCTTTTGGCTTTGGATAATACCACGCTGCATTCTTATTAACTTCTTCATCAACAACAACATCGTAATAACTCGCTTCCCCTTTCCAATGGCAAGTAGTGTGATAATCACTTTTTTTCAAAAATTCTTTTTTAACCGAATCAGCCGGAAAATATTGATTACCTTCAATCTCAATAGTTTCATTACTTTCAGCAATTACTTTTCCATTCCATGTTGCTTTTACCATCTTATTTAACCTCATACAATCCTGTTTCTGGATGGAAAGCGTACCATGCAAACCAAAAGTCCCTTTCTTTAATTATCTCTTTATCAGTATCAACATTCATAATAGTAACAATTCCCGCTTCATCTCTTTCAACTTTAACAGTAATACCATTAACAGTATCTTCAATCATTCCCATTGCAATTAAATCATCTTCTCGATATGCTTTGTAAACTCCGTCAACTTCAACTCCAAAAATTACATCTTTCGGATGAATTCTATCATCTTCATTCTCTACTGGGAAAAATAAATTGCTATTTTCATAATAACTACCATACGGATCTTTTCCATAATTTCTAAGATGGCCAGTTTTCTGACTTAATACTTCTGAATCAGGATGAACTTTTTTCCAATCTCGCCAAACTACAGTATCAATAGAAACTTCCACTAATTCCTGTCCAGTAAGTTCACCAATAATCGCTTTACCATCAATCTGTGTCCAATATGATTGTGTTTCCCGGTCATACATTACTAAATTAGAATTGTACAATTTTCCTGACGTTCCAAACTCAACTTCTTTTCTTTCGCCATTAATATCAATCTTCCCTTCAAATGCAATCCCGCTACCACATAATGGGCAATAAGTAATCAAAAGTGGATCACCAGCAATATGATCATTAACAATCTCATGCCAAACTAAAATTTGCAACGGATAAACTCTCTTAACACCCTTGTAAATAATTGCTAAAACTAATTCATTATCTTCAATCCACTCATCTGCTTCTTCTAAAGAAACGTATTTTGGGTTGTCTAAACTAGGAATTCCATCCATTGGCGGTCCACCAGAAAGAATTTTGTTTGGATTAACTAAATACTTTACTCCAGAAGCAGTAACCATAATTTCTTCATCAACATCTTCAGAAACTTCCTCCACGGGAACTTCTACATAAACATCTTCATTGATGTCACTATCAGTTTCAATTGTTTCAGTTGAATCTTCTACCGGTTCAACCGGTTCTTCAACTATGGTTTCATTACAACCTACAATAAATAAACCTAAAACTAGAATTAATAAAATTACAAACATATTTTGTTTCATATAAATCACCTCTTTTTTAACACATAAAAATCAACAAAGATTGATTTTTTGTGCTGAAATTAAATCGTTGCTTAATTTTACACACCGATTAAAAAAGATGGTCAAAAGGAATTTATTCCTTTGCTCACCTCTTATAATTAACAAATATAAACAAGGTTAATAAAATTTTCCCTAAATTCAATTACGAAAAACTTAAATAATCATTTAACACTCTAAAAATAAAAGATGGCAAACTTAATCAACCCTTTAACAACATCCATAATTAGAGTAATACTGGGTCTTTTATTTCTTATTAGTGGAATATTAAAGATTAGAAAACTAAAAGATTTCTTTTTCATAGTTGTTCAATATGGAATATTAAAAGGAAAATTAGCACGAATATTTGCTTACACACTTCCTTTTGCAGAACTAATCATTGGACTTTTCTTATTAATAAACTATTTACCATTTATAACCGCAATATTAACCCTATTACTATTATTATTAAGTACTTCCGGATTGCTTTACGTTATTTATAAAAAGAAAGAAATGGATGATTGTGGATGTTATGGTGGAACTGTTAAAGTGCCCATTGGTTTGGGAAAAATTACTGAAAATCTAATTTGGATATTGTTAGCAATTTACTTATTAATTTCAATAATCTAAAGTTAATCTAAAAAAAATTAATAAAAAAAGAAAAAAATTAAAAGACTTTCTTAAACAAAGCCTTTTCTAAAACCCATTTTCCACCAGCACCACTAAAGAACAAAGATATTGCTCCTAATAATAACAACAATGTAAATTCATAGCCACCATTAAGTATAGAAAATCCATTTGGAAGATGGACTAAAAACATTGCCACGGCTATATCTACCGCTAAAAAGATAGCAGAATAACGGACAAACAATCCTAACAAAACAAATAACCCACCAAAAGTTTCTACTAACGCTACTACCCACGCAAAAAACATTGCTGCAGGAATACCTAAACTTACAAAAAAACCTGCAACACCACTTATCCCTGCTGCAGCAGGACCTACATTAAACAATTTCCCTAAGCCATGCACAAAAAAGATTAATCCAATACCTAACCTAAGAAAAAGCAAATGCCAACCTGCATATTTTCCCAATAATTTATTTAACATTTTTTAACACCTCTTTTTTTATACCCAAACAACAAATATCCAAGCCATGATTAACAAAGATATTAAGTTATAAACATTGTTTAATAACCACAAATTAAATGGTTTTTTTTCCCAAAGAAAACTTCCAAAAGTTATCGTTCCAACAAAACCTAACCATGCCAAAAATCCAACCCATAACCCTTCACTTAAAGCAACAACATTAATCAAATCAAATATCCTTGCTAAAACGTAAGCCATCACAATATAAGATGCCAACCCCCCCAGAGATCTTAACATCATGTCTTTCTTTTTTGGTTTAACATCTGGCATTCCAGACAATTTCATCCAAATTTTTCCAAATAGTGGTCTGTACCAAATAAACCCCAACAAAAATGCAACAACCGCTGCAACCAACACCGCTAAATAATTCACCATTTTATTTTACCTCTTTTTGTTTTAATATGGTTATTCTTCCCACATCTCTTTCTTAAAATCTAATCTACCTGAACCTTTCTCATAAATCTTATAAGCAACATTTCTTTTTGTTGAATAATCTTGATGATATTCTTCAGCTAAATAAAAATTCTTAAAAGAAATAATCTCCGTAACAATCGGTTTATCAAACTTTTCCATCTTTTCTAATTCCGCTTTAGACTTCTCAGCTAATTTTTTCTGAGTGTCGTTATGATAAAATATTGCCGTTAAATATTGTGAACCCCGATCAGCAAACTGTCCACCATCATCAGTAGGATCAATCTGTCGCCAGAATAAATCCAACAATTCTTCATAACTTACTTTTTTCGAATCATAAGTAACCTGAATCGCTTCTTTATGGCCGGTTTGTCCAGTTAAAACTTCTTCATAACTTGGATTTTCTTTTTCTCCACCAGAATAACCAGAAACAACTTCTATCACACCTTCCAACTCTTCAAAAGCTGCTTCCATGCACCAAAAACAACCCCCTGCAAATGTTGCCAGTTCTAAATTTTCATTATTATCTTTTTCAACCATTTTTTCTTCCTCAACACTTTCCTCAACAACTTCTGAACAACCAACTATTAAAAGTAAAAATACAATTCCCACAATTACTTTTAATTTCATTCTAGCCAAACACTTTAAACACAAATATCAAATAATACAATGATATTACCAACATAATTGATCCTGCAATCAAATTAATAATTCTCTTTCTCGCAGTTAAAAAGCCAATCACTTCTTTACTTTTAGTAGCAGAAACAACCGAAAAAATTAGTAAAGGTAAACCCATTCCAATCCCAAAAAATACAAAATTCAACAAATTAACAGTAAATTCCATGATTGAAGTACTCACCGCAAACAATACCGCAAGAGAAGCCGGATTACATGGTAAAACTATTGCTCCAAAAAAAAGACCAAAAATTAAACTACTGATGTAAGGATTCTTTTTAACAGGAGAATGTAATTTTGGCAAAAATCTTCCTAAATCAAAATTAAAAATTAAAAATAAACTAATAACTCCCAAAATGCCAAAAGCAATTGGGGAAACAATTCCTATTGATTTAGTCAATGATTCTTGTAAAAAGAAAGTAAATATTAATCCAAACAAAAACATGGAAAGAATAACACCTAATGTTATTACCACTCCAAACATGATAATTCGTTTCTTATTATTTTCCTCAGAATCTTCACTGCTAACTTGTCCAGCTAGATAAGATAAAAATCCAGGATAAAGTGGCAAAACGCATACAGCACCTAGTGGAGCAAATAAACCTGCTAAAAAGCTAATCCATAAATTAAGTAACGCTGAAACCATTTTAACATCCCTTAGCAATCTCCCCTTTCAGTTCTTCTGCAGATTTAACTCCTTTCTCTAATAATCTTGTACTTTGATCTTCACAAACTAAAATTACTGGCGCACTTGGTGCATTAACAACTCCAATTCCAAACTCGTCAATCATTTTTTTAGTTATTTCTATTGGAGATACAGAAAACTTCCAATTTAAACCATTCTTCTCTGCATGTTCTTTTACTAATGATGCTTCTTCATTAGGATCAGTATCAAGAGAAATATGAACAATTGAATCACCATCACTTTCTAACAAATCTTTCATTTTCAATTGCTGTTTTAAACAAGTTGGACACCAAACTGCAAAACTTTCCACCAAAATTATTTTTCCCTCAAAATCTTTAATTTGATAAGTTTCCCCAGTTAAAACATCAACTAGATCTTCACATTTCCAATCATCACAAGCACCAACATTCTCCAACGCTTCTTCTAACTGTTCTTGTTTCTCCATGGCAATATTTTCCATCTCTTTTTCAGACATTTCTTCTGTTTCAATCTCCTTCCCGGAATCTGTTTCTACACTTGTACATCCAACTAAAAATAAAACAATAATAATTAATAAAATCATAAAATTAATTTTTTTTAACATAATATCACCTCTGATATAACAAGTAAGTACTTTTTATTAATAAATGTTACCCGCTACTGCATGAAATTAAAGATAATATCATCAACCATCAAAATTTAATAAATAGATTATACAAAAAAGTTTATTAACCCCTAAATATTCCTTTGAAAAGTGATAGACCAATATTATTTACCAGTACTACTAGGTATCATCATTTCTTTTGCCAGTTATTATAGTCGTAAACTTAGTATTAAACATAAAGGGTATTCAAGAAAGATAGTTTCATTTTCTGCAGGAGTATCAATAACTTACGTTTTATTAGAACTATTTCCAAACTTTACTGAAACAGCTATATCTCTCAGCAAATTCATATATATCTCAATCCCTTTAGGATTTATAATTCATCACATTATTGAAAAAGAAATTTATAAACATAATTCTAAAGTAGAATTAGTTAGAATGCTTTCTTTAGAAGAAACGGTTTTCTCTTTTGTTTACCATATCATTATTGGAATTATCTTAGTAACTTTTGCCAGAGGAAGTGCAACAGAAGCAATTTTATTTTCTATTCCCATGATTTCTTATACATTCCTAAGTAATTTACCTGCTAACCCCCACCCACTTAAAGCAAAGGCAATTTTCCTTTCTTCCGCAACTTTAATAGGAACAGCAATTGCCATAATCTGGAGAAACATCCCTATTGAAGTAGAATTCTCTTTAATCGGAATTGCAATTGGTGTTCTTCTTTACACAGTCATCCGACACCACATCCCTTTTGGAAAGAAAGGACACATTGGTTATTTTACACTTAGTTTTATCCTATACACTTTACTAATTGTAGCTAGTTGGTATTTCTAATAATTTCATTCAAGTTACTTACTTTTAATAGAATTCATTAAACTCTTAATCTTTTCTCGAGGATTTTCTGCTTTGGTAACAAAACTTCCGGAAACAAAATAATCTCCCCCTGCTTTGACCGCTTTCTGAATTGTTTTTGGATTCATTCCTCCATCAACAATAACTTTAATTTTGGGATTGATCTTCTTAATCTGTTTAATTTTCCTCAACGGTGCAGATAAAAACTTCGCTCCATAAAAACCAGGATGAACTGTTAGAATTAAAACATAATCAACACTTTTCAAATAATCTTTAATCTCTTTAACTTTCGTTTCTGGTTTTAATGCCAGACCAACTTTTTTCTTTTTCTGCTTAATCTTCTTAATTAATTCGTCAATATTATCAACAACTTCTGGATGAAATATAATTGTATTAACCTTCTTTCCCTGTTTATCAATCCAAGTTTCTGGATGGTTAACCATCAAATGAACATTATAACTAAACTCTCTTTTCAACTTAAAATCAAAATCCATCGCTTTGTTTTTAGCAAATTTTCCATCAACAACATCTAAATGTAATTCTTTAACAATCCCCTTTAATTTCTGCAAATCCAAATCTAACTCTTTCTGATTCTTGGCCATGATTGAAGGCAATATTTTTGGTCTCATTTTTTTTATTAAATCTCCAACAAATATAAACTTAACTCAAATCGTACTTTAAACAAACCCCTTTATTGAAGCCAACAATATTTTTTATCTGTTGACAAACAATCTTCTCATTTACTAAACCTAACTCAAAAGGCACACTTATCCGCTTCATTCCACTAGAAAATGTCGACCGGTAAAGATTCTTCTGCCTTCCACAACCTAAAAAACAATTTACTTCCAAATCAAAATCTTCATCTATTGGTTTACAATCAATCGTTCCTGTTTTACCACAACCCTCACCTAAATAATCTTTCCAAGGTGCATTAACTAAACAATCATTATAAGATTCAACCGTTTCTTGACAAAAATATTTTTCCCCATCATCAACAGAAAAACATTTTACGTGTGGAGAATAATAACATTGTCCATTAAAAGTATAATCACTAACTGAATCAGTCACATATTCATCTGTAAGTCCGGCAAAAGTATGGACAAATTCATGAACAACATCTACTGAATTTGAAGTTATGGGGTCGTAAAAAGTGTAAGCATACTTATACTGGCCATAACTTAAATCATCACCCTTTTGCAATTTATCTTTGCTATTATAAACTACCAAATTAAATTGATTTGGTTTATTACATGAACCTAAAAGCAAATAACCTTTTTTTAATTCATCTGCAATATTAACATCCCCCAAATAATCAGGCAGAACTATTTGTTCACTACTCTCTGCAGAAACAAACCAAACATCAAACAATTCTTTATTAGATTTAAATGGCTCTACAGAAAAAATACCATTAAATTTATTTTTATAATCCACTAGTTCTTCAAGAACTTTCATTTCATTTTCATAACCTATCGCAGTAACTACTAAATTAATTTTAGCTGCACTTTCTGATGACGCAAAATATTGACACTCTTCTTCTGTTTTTTCTATCACTATCAAATTTTCATCCAAATCAACATTTTTTTTCATATTATTTTCATCTTCATAAGACAAACTTAATTTAAAATTTCCAATCTCGTCAATTTTACTATTACCAGCATAAACATTATCCCTGGCTAAACCATCGCCATGAAAACCATCATCAAACAATTGAAAAGATTTGCTTCCCGCTTTAACCTGCACCTTACCAGCTCTTTCCTCTAAATTAGCCACAACAACGATTATTTCATCATTTACTGTAGCAATCTTTGGGATTACATTTGAAAACAATTCATTAGAAAATGAAACTATTTTTTCACCATAACTATCTTCAGAAGCTAATTCTTTATCTTTCTCTTCTAAACATCTTCCTTGAACACAACCAAAAGGACAAACATAATTCTCAAATCCAACTTCGTAAGAAGTAATACAATGTAATTCCCCCAAAATATTTCCGGGATAACAAGCATCTTCTAAAACATCTTTGTTTCCCGCTTTATCAGTAACTTCTATTTCCCCCATATCAAAAAAGTTTTTACCACCATCAGAATCAGTACAAGAAGATAATGGCACACAAGCATTCTTAAAACAACCAGAAATACAAAAATTATTTTTCAAAAGAGGCTTTTCTTTCTCACAATTAAATAATAAAAATTCTTTACTATTCTCAAATCCAGATAAACGATTCTTACAACCATTAGTAATTTCATATGATTGAGTGTACCCACCTTTATTCAAAGTACCAAATATCCCTTTATCTGTTTCAAAACAAGCATCCCATTCGACATGATTAGAAATACCAGAAACCAGATTTAAAAAATCACTTTCCGAAACTTCTTGCTGACAAGAACTCAACATTAATAACAATAAAAACAAAAACATCAACAATAAGGGTTTAAATTTCATCTTATTTTTCCATTTTTTTAATCTTATTTATTCTTCTCACGTGCCTTTTTTCCCCAGAAAAAGAGGTATTCAAAAAAACTTTTAACATCTTCGTAGTTTTATAAAAATTTTCAAACCAACCCGATAAACAAATAATGTTAGCATCATTATGTTCTCTAGCTAGTCTCGCTGATTTTAATGAAAATGGAGTTACTGCTCTTACTCCTTTTATTTTATTAGCTGCAATACAAACTCCTTCAGCAGAACCACAAATTAAAACACCTAAAGTTTTTTCTTTAACAACTTTCCTCGCCACTTTTTCAGCATAATCAGGATAATCGTCAGTTACATCTAAAACTACGTTACCTAAATCTTGATAGTGAACATTATCTATCTTCAACCAATCTTTAATTTGTCTTTTAAGTTTAAATCCAGCATGATCACTGCCAATGTAAATTTTCTTTTGCTGTTTCATCTTCTCTTTTTCAAAAACGGTTACAAAACGCAAATAATTTTCTTTAATTTTATTAATTGCTTGCGATTTACTAATCTTTTTATTTTGATAATTTACTAATGGCTGTTGAAATACAGTTCTCCCTACCGCAAAACCAATCACAGCTTCAACTTTCGCTGCTGTTCTAATCCATTGTTCCGCTTTCTTTGCATTCTCTCCTCTGCCTAAAACAACAATTCTCGCTTGTGGATTAAATGAAATAACTTGCTCAGCAACCTTTTCCATCAATTCTTTCTTATACAAACCTTCTAACTTCCAAATGTCTGGATTAACACCTGCTTGCTGTAATTCAGAAATTGCTTCCACCATCAATTTCGCTCTAATTTTATGATCAAAAACAGTTTTTGATTTGTATTTCTTTAATTGCTTCTCTGTAGGAATTTCTAACACTTCTAAAAGAAAACCAATCTTTTCTTTTTTCAAATATTTACTCAACCCAGCTAACTTCTTCGCCTGCCTCTTATTCATCGCTCTATTCCCAGCAGGATTGTATCGTAAAAGAACTTTGGCATAACTCGGTTTAAAATAATCTAATCTTTTTTTGTAATCTTTGCGATCAAAGAAAAACTCTTCCTGTCCAGACTTCTCTAAAGTATAACAAGTAACTCTTCCTTTCTTCTTTGCATCCAATAAAATTTCTTTACCATAAGTTTCATCAACAAGAATCCCAGCATAATCTTTCTCTAACCCTTTCTTCAACGCTTTCTTAAACGCAGAATAAATCATCTTCTTAGAATCTTTAATTTTCTTCACATCTTTCTTGCTCAACGGATCTTTCACACCTAGAATCCTCTTAAAACTACCTCGATGATCAAATGGAAGTATGTATAGTTTATTTCTCATTTTATCCTAACAACTCCGGACTTTTAGTAATTGCAGATATTTCTTCTTCTTGTCCACCATCATCGCTAACAATCTTTTTAGCTAATAATGTTTCAATAATCTTTAATCTAATCGCTTTGCTCTCCAGAGATTCTTCAATATCTTTTGTCTGATAAAATTCTTTAATTATATTTTTTGCATAATAATCTTTTAACTCAATTAAATCATTAACAAATTCTTCTGCCCTTAATAATTTTGAAATTAAATAATATGCTGAAACTTCAGTAGATAATAAACCACCATAAGAATAATACCCTATTTCAAATAACCCAAAACCATAAAAAGATTCATCTTTAGGTTCAATCGCTAAATATTTTGGATACAAAATTTTAATATTTTCATTTAACTGATCAATATGTTCAGGAAATGTAGTACTATTATCATATATCATAATTTCCTTATTAAGATTGTCCACTGGACCCAATTCATGATAAATAATCTCTTCTTTATGATTTAATACACTTAATCCAAAACTAAATTTGGTATATTCTAAAATATTTTGTTTTGTCAATTCAATAAAATTAAACCAAGTAACTTCCGGAACTTCTTTTTCAAATATATTTAAAAGAAATGTTTTCTTTTCTTCTATAAATCCTTGAATAAATTCAAACTGCGATTCTCTTTCATCAATATTAAAATTTGAACAAGATATTAAATCTTCATTAGAGTAAGTGTTATCATTTAAAACAAGGATATATGTCTGTTCAGTTGTTGAAACTTTTGAAACAGAATTATAGTTCTCTCCTAAAACCAATTGTTCTTCTATTTTCTTGCTAGGGTCAAAATCTTTTTTCATACAAGTATAAGAATTAAGATTGCATTCATAAAAAATAGTATCAATATCTAAAAAAGCAGTAGAATCATAAATATATTCATCCTCTTTCTTAAGAATAGGAACAGAAAAACTTTCTTCAAATGAAAGATTATTAGTCACCCAAATATTATCTAAACAATCATTAAAAAATTGATTTTTCATAAATTCTTGAAGGGAGGTAATATCGGAAGTAATTGATTTTCCTTTATCATTTACTATCCCATTAAACATAAACCCAGCAATAATCAATCCAATCACAATAACAATTACTGGATACTTCAATAAAGTCCATTTCTTCTTCCAGTTAACATTAAAAATCTTAAATGGCCAATGCTTGAAAACAAAATAAGATTCATAATCAAAATAACCAACAAAATGTTTTGAAATATTTTCAATCGTGAAAAAGAAAACATAAAACAAAAAGATAATACATAAAGATACCAAAATTATAATTAAAGGAATAGTTACAGATAAATTAGTCAAATAAATAATAAAAACTATTAAATTAAATAAGAAAAATGTTAAAGCTAAAGCAAATAATCCCGAAGAATAATTGATTATTAATAATTCTGTAAACCATTCTTTTTTGTTTGATTTAAAATAAGGGACAAGAGAATAAAAAAAAGCAATCAATGAACCTAATAGGAAAATAAATACCCACTCTCCACTCTCGCTAATTGAATTAACAACAAAAAACAAAATCAATGAACCAATAAACAATAAAAGTAAAGGCATCCAGTTGACTTTGCCTTTGTGGGCATAATTGATAGCATAATCAATATCTTTTTCTGGCCAACCACCTTTTAGAAGCCTGTTCTTAACTTTACTATCGCTTAATCCTTTTGCCTCTTTAGACCTAATCCAATCAATTAGTTTTCTAGAATGCATGCTTAACCACCTTCAACCTATATTTCTTCATCATCAACTTTGCTTCCCTTTCATTAAGCAGCTTATTCTTTGTACCAACATGTTGAATCACAGATAACGAATTAGCAACACCTAACTTTAAAGCATCTTCAAAAGAATATTTCTTGATCATCCCTGCCAATAACCCAGAAGTGAAAGCATCTCCTGCTCCCGCAGTGTGAATAACTTTAATATCTGTAGGTAAAATAGAATAAAAATTATCATCGTGAAAAGCATAAGTCATCTTTCGACCATTAGAAATCACTATTGTTTCCGGACCCAATTCGTATAACCCCATCAACAATTCTTTGTAAGAATTAGTTTTTGTTCCTAATAATACCTGTGCTTCTTTCTTATTTAAAACAAGAAGAGTAGTTGCTTCCAATACCAATTTCAAATACTTCTTGCCTTTTTTTGCTAAGTATAAAGAGGGGTTAAACAATAACTTAATCTTCTTTTTCTTTGCGTGTTGAGCAATCTCTTTTCCTGTTTGAAATGATTTTCCCATTAAGCTAGCCAAATAAATCCATTTCGCTTTTAATTGCGATTTCTTAAAATCATTAACACTTAAATCTCGAGAAGCACCTTTGTGAACATAAATAATTCTATCCCTATCTTTATGCGGACAAGAAATAATTGTAGAAAAATCAGTATTATGTTTACTTGGATGTAAACAAACATTTTTCAAGTTATATTGTTTTAATTCTCTTAGTATAAACTCAGCATCATGATCATTACCTAACTTGGATAATAACTTCACTTTTAACCCTAATTTAGATAACGCTGCAGCAGAATTAGTAGCTCCACCACCAGAATGTTTCTCTATTTTTTTTACTAAAACTTTATCACCCAATTTAACAGATTTTAAAGAACAATCAGTAGTTAAGAAATTATCTAAAGTAGCCGAACCTACACAAAGCACATCATAACGCTTAATCATTTATCTATTAACCTCTTTTTATAAGATAAAGAATACTTTATTATTTATATAAGTTACTAAAATAAAAAAAAAGAAAAAAAGAAAAAATTACTTGTTGTTAAAATCTCCTTCTTGCATAGTGTTAAACATGTTTCCTAAATTGTTTGACACTAAATCAATTGGGTTCGGATCCCACAACATCTCTTTCTTCATCATCATCATTGCTGCTTCTCCAACACCACAACCAAACGAACCAGCTGTTTGACCTTGAGGTCCGCCACCAGTATTTTTAACAACAGATTGATCAGCACCGCCAGGACCACAGATAGCTTCGTCATCAGAAGCACAATCCATAAAAGCTCCACCAGGACCACCAGGACCACAATTATTTCCACCATCGTCACCTAAAGGATCAAACCCTTTCGACATGCCAGTTTTAATGTCATCCTTAAGGTCATTAAATTCTTGTTGGTTATATGAGCCAGTAGATGTTGAAGTTGCCCCCATCCCAGACATTTCACCATTTGAATCATAAGAGCTAGTTTGTGAGGTATGTGTAACATCGTATTTAGTTCCGCCCACACCATAAGATTCACCAATAGTCTTGTAAGTATGTTCTGTTTGGTCATATGAACCATCATTATTCTTGTTCGTTTCAGTATAAGTCACACCACTATTACCTTTATACATATCATTATCCACACTAGAACTATCACCAGAACCTTCATTACCAGTTTGACCACCTAACTTATCAGCATCAATAGAACCGCCAGGACCACAAGGTCCACCAGCATTATAAGGATCACCATAACCCACTTCACTAAAAGGGGTTGGTTGTCCAGAAGAATCAGTTCCAGTTGGACCCATTGGATCAACAGATGTCCCCATTGGATTATTGCCACCACCGGCTTCGCCCATAGCGCCGCCACTACCGGAACCTTCACCACAATCAAAACCACCACTGGAGCCTCCTCCAAGGAAACCAGTGTCAATAGAACCACCACTAGAACCTCCGCTACCACTAGGGCCACCGCTTTCAGTTGTCCCTACCAAAATTTCTTTAAGTTGTCTTAAAAAAAGAGGATTTAAAGGCTTTTTATCAATTTTACCAAATAATTTCATCTTAACAGAATCTTCATAAACCATTAACCAAGCAATGCTCTTAATAGAACTTTTGCTTTTCCCAGCATAAACTTCATTAACCAACTTTTTCAAATCTCTATAACTATTTCTTGTTTCTATTCTACTTTCAGGAACACGACTAAACGAATCTGCATAAAAAACATTACTTCGCATTAAAGCATCATTAAAAGTTCTAAAAGTAACTTTACCGGCACTCATCTCATGAAAAGTTTTATACTCTTTATACAACTGAAAATAAGGACTTGTAGTTCCCCGAGATACGCTCTTCCGATAAGCTTCACCAGCAATTGCTTCTTCACTTTGACTTAACGTACTCATTAAAAAAAATCCGCTAACGATAATCAAAACAAATACCGCAGAAACAAAATATTTATTTTTAAAAAAATCAGCAAATCCATTTGATTTAGATTTTTTATTCACTCTCTTTTTTACCATCTTTTATCCACCTCTAAGTATAATTACTTGAAAAGAACACTTTATCATTTATATTAGTTGTGGTTAAAGAAAGAAAGAAAAGAAAAAATTACTTTGGAAACATTATGAAAAGCTCTCCTCCAAAGGTACTCAAACCCAATTTGTCCATACTAGCGGAATCCATGGGATTATAACCAGAAATATGGCTTTGAGTGATATCTGCTTGAACCATGGCTGGATCTGCTCCACCACCACCACAACCAGAATCCCCATAATTTTGATCGCCCATTCCAGCAGGAGCAATATCGTCCTCATCACAACCATCCTCATCTCCACCGGCACAATCCATTAAAGTACTTCCAGCATTACTTCCGGCACCACCACAATCATCACCAGTTCCATCACCTATTTTTTGTGAACTGCCACCACCAGAGTCTGATGAATAAATTTCTTGCCAAGTTCCTTCTTCACCTTTATGTTCTTCTTCTTTTTGTTCCATTTCTCTAAACATGCCAGAACCACCAGAATCTCCAGAACCAGTTTGTTCTGTCTCCCCACCAGTTTGTTCTGCAAATCCACCTTCACCAGTTTGTTCTGTCTCTCCACCAGTTTGTTCCGCAGATTCCTCTCCACCAGTCTGTTCTGCATATCCATCTTCACCAGTTTGTTCGGCAAATTTCTTTGCTTCATCTTGCAAATCATCAAAAGGATCAGTACTACTAGAACCAAAACCAACTTTATTAGGATCTAAATTACCGCAAGCATCACCATTCCCCCCTTCACTATAAGGAGTTGGTTGTCCAGAAGAACCAGTTCCAGTTGGGCCAGTAGGATCTACTGAAGTACCAACTAAACCACCACTTGCTTTAGGATTATCACCCTCAGCACAATCAGAAAAAGCAGTACCACCAGAATTTCCTCCTACTGCTGCTGCCCCAGTTAAACTATTCCGTGAAGAACGCTTAATTTCTTTTTCAACAATAATTGTTTCCCCACTTCTAAGCTTAGACAATTTTCTAAAAAAAGTAGGATTGATTGGTTTGTCAAAAGTTCGACCAAATGTTTCTGTTTTCCATCTATCCTCAAAAACCATATACCAAGCAGTTAATGAAATTGTATCAGATGAAGCTCCGGCATAAACTTTGTTAACCAACTTTCTAATACTAGAATAACTATTTTTTAACTCTGCTCGTTCATTACGATAATCTCTACGAGAATCAATTAAAAAAACATTACTTCGAATTAGAGCATCATCAAATTTTTTAAAAGTTATTTTTCCTTCACCACTCATCTCATGAAAAGTTTTATATTCTTTGTAAAGCTGAAAAAAAGGTTCTGGAGACTTACTAGTGATACTTCTTCGATACGCTTCACCAGCAATTGCTTCTTCATTTTGACTTAACGTACTTATTAAAAAAAATCCACCAACGATAACCAATATAAATACCGCAGAAACAAAATATTTGTTCATAAAAAAATCTTTAACTCCATTTGAAGATTTTACTTTCTTATTAACTTTTTTCACTCTCTTTTTTACCATCTTTTATTCACCTCTAAGTATAATTACTTGAAAAGAATACTTTATCATTTATATAGGTTACTACTTATTTCATTACTAACTTTACTACTCTTTCAACATTTCTAAAATCTTCTTTCCAAACGCTTCTGCTGCCGGCGGACCATTCGCAGTAACGATCTTTCCATCAACAACAACCATCTCATCTACAAACTCTGCACCATTCTTAGTAAGAATTTCAGCCTGTTTACCATCTTGATTCCAAACAGTAACTTTCTTTCCTTCCAAAACACCAGCGTAAGCAAGTATTGTTGGTGCAATACAAATCGCCCCTAAAATTTTCCCACGATTAATCGCTTCTTGTGCAGTTAAATGTGCCTGTACATCGTGCTGATATCCAACAGCACCAGCACCACCAATAAAAATAATCGCATCAAAATCAGAAACATTTACTTCTGCAATAGCAACAGTTGCTTCAACCTCAGCACCAAAAGCACCATGACAAACTCCAATCTGTTTAGAAGCAATCACTACTTCAATTCCTGCATCTTCCAGAATCTTCTTCGGAGCTCCACACTCATGATCTTGATAATCTTGCTGAGCAATAATTAATAATACTTTTTTCATTTTTCCACCTCAAACTTTCTTCTCGCTAACCAACTTAACGAAATGTTCAAAACTTCTATCATAACTAGCCTCTCCTTCCTTATCAAAACAACAGCCAGGAAGTTCTCTGTTAGCCAAATGATGCCTAATACATTCGCAACAAATCCCTTTCCGTGAACAGCCAGGATAAGTGCACTTACAATTCACTAAATTTTCTTCTTGTTTACAATCCATAACTAACTACAAAAAACTAACATTTTTAAACTTTTAGATTCTACTCTACTAAAAAGAGGATAAATGCTATCAGAAATCTTAACATTAATAGTAAGCGTAATTGCCATCTTAATCTTAGCAGAGATTGCTGTAAGAAACTCTATTCGCTTAGCCCACCATTTTAATTGGAGCGGAACATTTATTGGATTAACTATTCTTTCCATAGGTACATCTATTCCTGAAATTATGTCTGCAGTTGTGGGTAGTATTGATATTGTTAAAGAACCAAGTTTGATGAATACTATTTCCGGACTAATTATCGGAACTAATGTTGGTTCAGACATTTTCCAACAAAGTTTTATTCTCGCAGTTGTTGGTTTGATAGGAACTATTGTTGTTGTTAAGAAAAATATTATCTCTGAAGTTGGCGCTTTAATCGCTGGTGCTGTTTTAATGTGGATTATGACTATTGGAGGAACAATCAACAGATTTGAAGGGTTTATTATGTTTGTTGCTTATATTGCATATCTATTTTATCTAAAGAAAAGACAAAAGAAAAAGAAACATGAAGATCTAAACATTAAACATATTGTCCATGCTAAAATAAAGAAAAAAAGAAAACTTCCTGACTGGAAAATTGTTTTCCAAATAACCACTATAATTATTGCTTTTGTAATCATGGCTTTTGCTGCCAATATTGTGATTAAAACATCTACGAAATTAGTTTCTCAATTATCCATCAGCGCTTCATTTTTCGGAGTTCTCTTACTAGGAATTGCTTCCGCTTTACCAGAATTAACTACAGCGTTAGTCGCAGTTTTCAAAAACAAGAAAGGAATTTCCGCAGGTGTTCTTATCGGAAGTAACGTCACAAATCCATTAATGGGACTTGGCTTAGGAGCAATGATTTCTGGCTATGCTATTCCAAAAGTTACTATGTTTTATGATTTGCCATTTAAGATTGGAATTGCCTGTTTAATTTTCTGGTTCTTATGGAGAAACGAAAAACTGAACAAATGGGAAGCAATTATTCTAATTATAATCTTCATCACCTATTTGGTATTAAGAAACTTCTTGTTCCCTATAGATTTTTAAATTTATAAATTTCTAAACTTCAACCTCACTTAAACTTATCACAACCTATTTAAATACTAAAGTATAAACTAATAAAATGACTAAGAAAAACAATTTCCTTTTAGTAGATCTAAACGAAAAGAAAACTAAGAAACTAGCAGAAACTATTACTTCTGATACCAGCAGAAAAATTCTTAATTATTTGGCAGAGAAAGAACACGATACAGAAACAAATATCGCCCAAGAATTAAAAATCCCTATCTCTACTGTACATTATCATTTACAAAAATTAACAGAAGCAAGTCTAATAATTGCAGAAGAATTTCATTATTCTAAGAAAGGTAGAGAAATTAACCATTACAAATTAGCTAATAAATATATTATCATCGCTCCAAGAAAAGTTTCTGGATTGAGACAAGCGTTAAAGAACGTCCTTCCAGTTGGAATTATCGCTGTAGGAATTAGTGCAGTTATCAAGTTAACTACTAGTTTCACTTCCAGAATAGGATCGTTTTCTGGAGATTTACAAAAAACAGCACCAATGTTAGAACAAGCAGTAATGATGGATGCTGCCCCTGTTGCTCAAGAAATAGGAGGGAATTGTTTACCACAGATTACAACTTCTCAACCAGACATCGCCTTATGGTTCTTAGTAGGAAGTTTATCTGCGATTGTAATTTATCTGTTAATAATTATAATTAAAGAATGGAGAAAAAAATGAAACAAATCTTATACCTCTTTATTTTAATTTTATTTTCTAAAAATGTTTTATCTGATCTTATCACTCCAACAAGCATGATTTTAAACTACGGAGGATTATTAATTTTATTCTCTTTATCATTAGTCGCATTAATTTTCTTGATTATTTTCATAATTAAAAAACTAAGAAAATGATTTTGATTTATCTTTTCTCGTTATTATTAACTATTATAATTGAATATTCCATCATTTATGTGATAACGAAATATCAATGGAAAAAATTATTATTATACATTGTTTTAATTAATTGTTTTACTTGGCCTTTAGCTATTATTAGCTATAATTTTGGAGCAAACTTTTATTTAATAGAACTGGTGGTAATCTTAACGGAAGCGCATTTACTAATGCTGTTATTAAGAAAAAATTACTATTATTGTTTAGGATTATCTTTATTTGCAAACACAATTACAGCCATGTTAAGTTTTCTTTATTAGAAAAAAAATAAAAAAATAAAAAACTATCTTCTCTTAACAAATCTAACAACTAACCAGATCAATCCAACTACAATTAAATACGGAAAGATTACAAAGATTAATTGTAACAAACTGTTAAAACTGTCTACTAAAGAATCAATCAATTTAGAAAACTTTACTAAAGCAACATTAGCATACTCAGAACGTTCTTCTTGTAAACTGACACTAATTGTTGAATAATCAACTTTCTTCTGTACGTTACTTAATGCTTGTTCTAAATAGTCAATAGTTTTCTCTAAAGAGTAGATCTTGTCTGCCAAAGCAATCTTATCAGAGATCTCTTCCGCGGAATTATACATCTGTTGAAACTTTACCAATCTAGATTTCTCTGCACTTAATTCTGTTTGTAAATTAGTAAATCTAGCGGTAATATCATCCATACTTTCAGTAAACGATTGTACTTCTCCAACTTCTTTTAATTGTAAAACTACAGAATCATACTTAGCAGTTTCCACTTTAATTTGGTAACTTCCAGAATAATAAGACTTCTTGTCTGTTCCATACTTGTTAACGTTTTCATTCAAAAGATAACCTTCGCTTAATTTAATAATACTTTTTAATTTCTCAGCAGATGTTTTAAAAGTTCCACGCTCAACTTCTGAAGATAAATAAGCTGACTTAGTTATCTTTCTATCTTCTACTTCCGGTGCAAAATCAGAACCAGAATATCTCCCCATTGAATCTGAAGTAACCATCATTTCTGCAGATTCTAACATTCCAAAACTGCCACTTTTTGCAAAACTAGAAGTAGTTCCTGAAAAAAATGGTAGTAAAAAAAATAGCAAAAACACTAATACTAAAATCCAGTTTTGTTTAATTGTGTTCCATTGTTGTTTAAATGTCATTTTAATGACCTCCGTTTAAGTTTAATAGAAATAAGTAAATCTTAATCATATATAAATGTAAAGAATACTTTGAATGAAGTTGAAGTTTAAAAAAATAAAAAACTAAGGACTCATTCTCTCAGGATCCCGAGGTAACAGAACAGCTTCACGAATATTATCCAACTTAAGCAATCTCTGAGTAATCCGATCTAATCCAAAACCAACTCCACCGTGTGGAGGACAACCATACTTGAATAAATCTTTGTACTCAGGCATCTTATCCAAATCTAAACCTTTTCCTTTCGCCTGCTTCTCCAAAACATCCAATTGATGTTCACGCTGTGTACCAGTAGCAATTTCTACTCCATTAAATAATAAATCAAAACTTTTTGTCCCATTAGAATCAGCTTCTGATTTCATACAATAAAATGGCCGAACAGCAAAAGGAAAATTTGTTAAAAATACAAATTCACTGCCATACTTCTCTTTAACAATCTCACCCAATAATTTTTCTCCTTCCGGATCTAAATCATCTTCTTCAGTATACTTTTTACCTTTCTCTGCAAGTAAAGCTTTAGCCTCACCCATTGTTATCCTAGGAATATCTTCAGGAATTTTATGTTCCACCCCTAACAATTCTAACTCAGAAGAACACTCTTCTTTTAACTTTGTCAATAGGTCAACAAGCATTTCTTCAACAAAATTCATCAATTCTATTTCATCTTTGATAAAAGCCATTTCAAAGTCCACACCCGTAAATTCTGTTAAATGTCGAGTAGTATGAGATTTCTCTGCTCTGAAAACAGGAGCAATTTCGTAGACCCTTTCAAAACCGCCAACAACAAACATTTGTTTGTAAATTTGTGGTGATTGAGATAAATAAATTGGTGTACCAAAGTAATCTACTGTAAATAAGTCTGCTCCAGATTCAACACCAATTGTGGTCATCTTCGGAGTTTGAATATTAGTAAATTCATTACTCTCTAAATAAGTCCCCACAATTTTAACAATCTTACTTCTAATTTTAAAGATCGCTTGCTTCTTCAAATTTCTTGTATCTAAAAATCGATAATCAATTCTCTTATCGATGTTAGTTTGACTTTTATCAGAATTATCGATTGGATGTGGAACTTCCGAAAGAGAAACCATTTTAATATTCTTGATCATTACTTCAATTCCCCAATGAGAAGTCTTATTTTCTTTAGGAGTACCAATAATTTCTACAACAGACTCTTTAGTAAAATCATCTAACGCATTAAATGATTCTTCTTCAGTATCGCCTTTGAAAGCCAAAGTTTGCATATCGCCAGTTCTGTCTCTTAAAATAAGAAACTTGATTTTGCTTAAATTCCTTAATTCTTGAATCCAACCTTTTAGTAAAACTTCCTTGCCAATGTTATCTTTAAGATCTTTAATTAGTGTTCTTTCCATTTTAAATATGATAATTAAGAAGGGTTTTTATGCTTTTTGGTTATAAAATTAATAAGCACAAATAAAACAAACAAAACCAGATACGTACCTAAAAACAACAAACATTAAATAAGAATACAAAAAAATAAACAATATGTCCAGTAAAATTGCAATCATAAAAGGTGATGAGCCCATTTTGGCAATAACACTTCATCCTTTAGAACAAAAAACAGTTGAATATAATCAAAAACTACATTCAGAAGAAAATTGTTACTCTTTAATCTATGGCGGACCAAGAGAAAGATGTATTCAAGATACAGAACAATACTTTCTTTCTTTAATTAACGAAATGTTAACAAAATACGAAAAAATAGGGATCATTTCTTTACATCGACGTACATTAAGTAGCCGTAACATTAAAAGTCCACTAAACCAAGCAGAATTAGGGACATTAAAGGGACAATCTTTAGATGAATTAATAGTAGCCAATTTAGCAGAACGTTTAGTAGAAAAAAGGATAATATTTGATTATAATACAAAACTAACTGGTGGAGAAGAAATTAGGATTATTCATAAACAATTTAATGATCCAGATTACAAAGAAAAGAAAATCAATCAAAATCATTCTCCAATAAATAATAAAGTTCAAATAGTTCAATTAGAATTAAATGGACCAGATTCAAAAAATCCACCCAGTTATGAACTTGTTAAAGAAACTGGAAGATGTATATTAAATTATTTGAAATAAAAATCACTAAAGGTTTCCCCTAGCCCTCTCAGCATCCAGAATCTTCTTCACCGCTAAAACGTAAGTGTTAGTTCTAAAATCATGCTCACTTCCAGAATACTTCTCCCAAACCTGTGAGAAAGCACTTACCATTTTTTCTTTTAACCTACTCTTAACAGTTTCTGCATCCCAATAATTATCTTCATTGTTCTGTACCCATTCAAAATACGAAACAGTTACCCCACCAGCATTTGCTAAAATGTCTGGTAACACCAAAATCCCACTAGAATGTAAAATATCATCAGCTCCAGAAGTCGTTGGACCATTAGCCAATTCTAAAACAATCTTCGCTTTCACGTTAGCAGCATTCTCTACAGTAATAACATTTGCTAAAGCTGAAGGCACTAAAATAGCAACATCTAATTCTAATAATTGTTTATTACTAATTTTCTCTGAATTATAATTAATCACACTTCCAGTTTCAGATTTTATTTTAACCAATTTTTCAATATCCAATCCCAAAGCATCAAAAACAGCACCTTTAGAATCTGAAACAGCAACAACATTAAATCCCCTTTCCACAAGTAATTTCGCGGCATTCATTCCCGCATTACCAAAACCTTGAATTGCAACAGTTTTCTCTTCCAAACCAATCTTTTCAATCGCTTCTTCTAAAACATAAACCCCACCTAAAGCAGTAGCAATATCTCTTACTAAAGAACCACCTGCTTCAATTGGTTTACCAGTAATTACACCAGGAGCTTTCTCTCCAATTAACTTCTCGTACTCATCACGCATCCAAGCCATCATTTCTGGTGTAGTATAAACGTCAGGAGCAGGAATATCTTGCTGAGGACCAATTACTTTGTAGAAAGCCTTAACATAAGCCCGACTTAACTCCTCCAATTCCTCGACAGACAATTCTTTAGGATTAACTGTAACTCCTCCCTTTCCACCACCAAGAGGAATATCTGCAGTTGCAGTTTTCAATGACATCCAAAAAGCTAAAGCTTTAACTTCATCCAAATTAACTTCCGGATGATATCTAATGCCACCTTTAAACGGACCACGAGCATTATTATGTTGTACTCGATACGCAGGATATTTCTTTCCAGAAACTTCTAATTCTGCTTGATGAATAAATTGAGGTGTTTTTAATAATTCTAATTCCGAATCATTTAAATTAGCAATCTTGCCAATTTTATTTAAAAAATTAATTATGCTTGCGTATTCCATAACAAAAATAAGAAATAATCTGTTTATAAACATTTAGATGTTGTGCAATAATTAGAGAAATAAATGCATTTTAATTAATCAATAAATCATCATTATCTTCCATTTCACCATAAACAATCCTAATTTTATCCCCTTCTTCTGGCACAAATTCAGAATAAGCATAATTTTGTTCATCATTAACAAAAACATTCCCAGATTCAGAATCTATTTTCAAGCCAACTTTCTCCAATACATGCCCCAAAGATAATCCTGAAGAAAACAAACTAACTTTCTCCCCACTAAACTTAATAAAAATATCTTTCTCATTCCCCACTAAATCAACCTTTTCTCCATTCTCTTCAACAATCAATTCAAAAGTAACCACCTCATTAGAATAAGGGTAATAATTTCCTTCCTGGCAAGAATTCTGTTGACATAAATTTTGAGAACAAAGTACTGTAACAGGTTCATCACTTTCTTCACCACACATCAAATAACAATCTGTATCTGTTTGACAAATTCTTGGCTCAACAAATTGTTGTTGCCCATCATCAATAAAACCTGGGACAGTAAAACCTAAAACAATCATTACTACTAAAAATAATAATAATATTTTACTGAACAACTTATCTCTTTTTTTACGCATAAAAATAAAGAAAAGAAAAAGAAGTTAAAAGCTTTTTGGTTTATTACAGCTTATATTTTTAAGATGTAATGACCAGAAAAACTTTAACAGTTTTTAGGTTTTTCTTGTTTATTCAACTACTAAAGTTCCAGTCATTCCACGCCAATCTTCACAGCTAGAACACTTAAACTCAAATGTTCCTACTTTATCAGCAGTAAGTTCAACCATAGTTGCTCCAGTTATTTCCTGTTCAATACCAAACGCAGGTACAGCAAAAGTAAACTCTACTCCCTGAGGAATAATATTCAACTGAACAACATTTCCTTTTTCAACCACAATCTTATTTGGACCAAACATCCATTTCTTTGCAGTTACCGGAACCATTTTAACTTCAACAACATCTTCAACAACAGGCTCCTCAACAACTGGCTCTTCTACTACAGGCAAAACTAAATCAGAAGTTTCTTCTTCACCTAAATCAATTTCTTCAGCAACTTCATCTACAGTTTCTCCAGCAGTAGCCAAAGCAGCATCAATCTCAGCTTTAAAAGCTGCAAAAGGCAAAGCTCCAGAAATCAATTTTCCGTTAATAAAGAATGCAGGAGTTCCAGAAACGCCATAAGCTTGACCATCCAACAAATCTGCTTCAACTTCATCAGCAAACTTACCTGAATCTAAACAATCATTAAACTCAGCAGTATCTAAACCTAAATCTTTAGCGTAACCTTTCAAATTCTCAACAGCCAAATAATCTTGGTTTGCAAACAAGTAATCATGCATTTCCCAATACTTACCCTGTTCACCAGCACATTCTGCTGCTTCTGAAGCTTTCTGTGCATTTTGATGAAAACTTAACGGGAAATCTCTGAAAACATATTTAACTTTTCCAGTATTAATATATTCATTTACAATACTAGGATAAGTTTCCTGAACATACTTTCCACAAAATGGACATTCATAATCACTAAATTCTACAATTGTTACCGGAGCATTCGCATCCCCTTTAACAGCATCATCATCTAAAGACACTTCTACCAACTCAGTTTCATCAGAAACAGACCCTTCAACAGATCCACCTGTTTCAAATCCCTGAGGAAAAAACAAATTTCCATCTTTAGTCAAATATGAATCTACTGTTTGACCTGCTACAGATAAAGTTACTTTGTATAAATTACCTACATCTTCAGAACTTTCTAATTCAGCAACAAAAGGTGCTTGTAATAAATTTTCGTTAACATAACCTAATGCCTTACTTTCCGCCTCAGATAAAGATAAACCCTGACTATTCGAATCTCCAGCCATCCCAAAACCATTAGTATAAATTGAAGCCACTAATAAAACTAACAAAATTCCAGCAATTAATTTCCAACCAGAAGTATTCTTAAAAAGTCCACCTTCATCTTCTTCATCATCCCAAGGATCAATTGGAGCTACTGGTTCTACTTTCTCAGTTTCTTTTACAGCAGTTTTAACTTCTTCTTTGGGTTCATTAACTTTTTCATCATTAGGAATAATTTCCACTTTATCTTCCACCTTTTCTTCAACTTTTTCTTCAATATTTTTTACAGTTTTTTCTTTTTTAATTGAAGTTTTTTTATTTTTTTTTATTTTCTCTTCATTTAACGATTCAACTTTAATTTCTTCTTTAGAAGTCTCATCCTCAATAAATTCTTCACCAAAAAAAGTATCTTCTTCATCTAATTGTTTTTGTTCCATAAAATATCCACCCCATTAATTTTTAAAATCATTTAATTTCACCCTCTGTAACATGATTTAGAGCAATAACTCACCCTTTTTAGTGTTACTCTTCTTGAGTATTTATAAAGATTTAGATGGTTTAATAGATATTTTACGCTCATTTAAATCATCAAGTAGAAATCTTACTTATGTCCATGCCCGTGCTTAATTCTAACAACTTCACCATCTTTCAAATAAACTACTTTTTGTGCATAACGAACCAACTCTAAATCGTGAGTTACTAAAATAATAGTTTTATGTTTTTGAGTATGTAACTTGGCTAAAAAATCCATTACTTGTTGTCCAGACTTAGAATCTAAATTTCCTGTAGGTTCGTCAGCTAAAATAATCTCCGGATCATTAACTAAAGATCTTGCAATAGCTACCCTCTGTTGTTGTCCACCACTTAATTCATTTGGCTTATGGTGCATTCTTTCCCCTAAATCCACCATCCGTAAAAGTTTTTCCGCCATCTCTAATCTTTCTTTTTCAGAAACATTTTGAAAAATTGTTGGTAAAGTAACATTCTCTAATGCAGTCAAAGTAGGAATTAAATTAAATTGTTGAAATACAAAACCAATCGTTTTTCCACGCAATTGTGCTAAATCCGATTCAGATAAAGTTGAAATATCAATTCCATTAAGATAAATACTTCCACTAGTGGGAACATCTAAAACTCCTACCTGGTTCATCATTGTACTTTTACCAGATCCAGAAGGACCAACAATCACTACAAACTCGCCTTTGTTTATTTTTAAATCGATACCTTTCAGTACATCTAAAGAAACTTGCCCCATGTAATAAGTCTTCCATACTTTTTTCAATTCAATAATGGTTTCTTTTTTCATCTTAGTATCATATTTCCAATGTTTTTATTTAATTTTCTATTCTCATTCATCATCTATTTTTTATCTATCTTCTATTCATACCTCAATGAATCCACTGGATTTAATTTCGAAGCCCTTCTTGCCGGCGCAATCCCTGATAAAACCCCAATCAAGAATGAAAAGATTAATGTTCCAATTACTAAAATCCAATCAATTTTTATTGATAAAAATGCAGGACCAACCGCAACAACAAAAGCAAGTTCAACTAATTTAGCAAAACCAATTCCTAAAACTATTCCAATTAAACCACCAAAAAAACCATAAAGTCCCGACTCCACCAAAAATAAATAAAGAATATGTTCATTCCTAGCACCAATTGCTTTCATAATTCCAATTTCTTTTGTTCTTTGTAATACTGCGGTGTACATTGTGTTCATAATTCCAATCCCACCAACTAATAAAGCTATAGAAGCAATTCCAATCAAAACAATTTGCACAATATCAAGAATTACTCCAAAAGCTTCTGCAAACTGTTCAGGAGTTTGAATTTCAAAATCTTCTTCACCCTCATCAAGACGATGATCATCCCTTAACCCTTTTTTTATGTCTTCAGCAACTAAAAGAGGATCTTCTGCAAGCTGAGTTTGAGCGATAATAAAATTTAATTCATCGTTAGAATTAAACACTTCTTCATACGCATTTAAAGGAATAATGGCTGCCTGGTCATCTGGAGGAGAACCAATTTTTTCTAAAAATCCTACCACTTTAAATTCCTTAGTATGCAGTAAAATCTTATCTCCCATTTCTACTCTCTTGTCAAACAGATTAGGTAAAGAATATTCATAACCCAAGATTGTTTTAAATTTGTCACCTTTTCTGAGCAATCTCCCTTCTGCCATCCCAAATGTCTGTGCATCCCATACTAAAGCTCTTTCTTCAGGATCAGTAGAAATTCCTGAAATAAAACCATAATGAACCAAATCATTAAATTCAGACCTTGCAAAACCTTGCGAAAGACCAGTAGCTATTTTAACACCAGAAGTTTTCTTAATTAATTCTAAATCATCTTCTGTAAGTAATTCTGAAGAACCCATTCCAAAAAAACCCCCTTTTGGAAGAATAAACAATTTATCTTTACCTAAAGCAGAAAATTGTTTCTCAATCGCATTTTCTAATCCTTGTCCGAGAGTAATTAAAGAAATAATCGCTGCAATTCCAATAAAGATCCCAATCAGAGTTAACCAACTACGTAACTTTCTTCTTCTGATTTCTTTTACAGGTATTTTAAAATAGTCACTTATCATCTTTTTCTGGTGGGGGTAAGCAACGTTAGTTGCGCATCCCGCACTTCGCTCCCAGTTCGCGAAAGAACTGTTTTAAAGTAATCGCTTATCATTTTATTTAGCAAAACTTTTTTCAAATAAAAGCATTAGTAGTTCCTCTCTTTTTTCAAGTTTTTTTTGTTTAATAACAGCTATTAATTCAACACGAATCATTTTAACTGTTTTTTTCCCCCATTCAAATCTTTTCATCGCCCTACCAATTAAAGTTGCAGTAGTTAAAAGACGAAAACTTAACCATCTCTTTCTTCTCCAAGTAATCTTTAAATCAGAAAGATATTTAGACAACACATAAATCACTTGAGCCAAAGCAATACCTAACCAATAATCTCGAGAATAAGAGATTGGTTCATATTCTTTTTTGGAAACTTTTCTTGCTCTAGCAAGTAATTTTAAATCATTTTTATAATTAAGATGAAGTTTATTATCTTTAAAAATAATATTAGAACAATAAAAATCAAACCCTTTAATAAATTCTTTAATTTTCGGATAATCCTTTTCCATTCCCAATAAAACATCCCGTACTGGTTTTTTAAGATTTATTTTTGCCATATTTTTATTTCCTCAATGTAATGAAAAATTTGCCTAAACAAATTTTTGTTACCCCAGAAAATGACGCAGTCATTTTCTCAGGGCATCCACCGGTTTCAACGCTGCTGCTTGTTTTGCTGGAAAAGCCCCAGATAAAGAACCGATAATAAAACCAAACATTAACATCCCTATTAACAATCCTAAATTAAAATCTGCTTTGATTAAAAAACTTCCATAAATTTGAAAAGCAATTAATTCTACAGATTTACTAATTCCAAACCCTAAACTAACTCCAATTAAACCCCCAACTAATCCTAACATTCCCGATTCAATAATAAAGATTGACATGATTTCCCAATTTCTTGCTCCGATTGCTTTCATCACTCCAATTTCTTTTGTTCTCTCCAATACGGCAGTATACATCGTGTTCATAATCCCAATTCCCCCTACTAGTAAAGAGATTGCCGCAATGCCAACTAAAACTCCTTGTACAATCAATAAGATGGTATTAAGAGTTGCTAAAAGACTTTCAGGAGTTTGAATAGTAAAATCTTCTTTACCTTCCTCAACATTACGATGCTTTCTTAACTCTTTTTTTGCTCTTTCTGTAACAAGCCCAAGATTTTCACCATCATTAACTTTTGCAGGCATAATATCATAAATTTCTTCAATTCCTAAAATTTCTCTCATTGCTGATTCAGGAATAACTACAGTTTCATCTTGTTGAGGATTCCCTGATTTCTTTAAAATTCCAACAACCTTAAAATCAACATCTTCAATTAGAATATTGTCCCTAATTTCTAAACTATCATCAAAAAAATCTTCTGCAAAATTATACCCAATCATAACTTTAAATTTATCTCCCTTTTTGAGTAATCGGCCCTGTCCAATTTTATAATTATTAGCTTCAACTGCCAAAGTAATGTCTTCATTGTCTTCAGGAAGAGAAGCCCCAAATGCATATTTAACTTCATCATTAAATTCCATTTTAACAGAACGAACTAACCTACCAACAACATTATCAATTCCTTTAACTTTTTCAATTACTTCTAAATCACTAGTAGTTAAAGGAACTTCAACACCCGTTCCAGGAGGACCAAAACCAGAACTAATCCCTTGAATAATTATTTTATCAGAACCTAAACTTACAAACTGTTCACCAATCGCCGTTTGTAAACCTTGAGAAAGAGAAACTAAAGCTACTACTGCCGCAATTCCAATAAAAATTCCAATCATCGTCAGCCAAGAACGCATCCTTCTTTGTCTTGCACTCTTGTATGCTAACTTAAAATAGTCTTTAATCATCTTCTTTTTTTGAATGATAAAGAAAAGAAGTTTAATAGCTTTGTGGTAATAAGAAAGTAATATTAAAAATTAAAAAATAAGATAATTATTTATAAGAGAACTCATTATCAAAATAATAATGCTAAATTGGATTAAAAATTTCTTTAAATCAAAAAAATTTAAAATTGATAAAAGAACAGTTATCATCATTAATCATTCCAGAATAAATAAAGAAACACTTGATTCTGTCAATAAAGGAATCCAAATATTTTGTATGAAAACTGCTTTAGCTAAACGTTTTCCAAAACTAACTTTTATATTAGAAAATGAGAAAACTTCCCAGGATGATTCACCATCAAGAGATACTATGGGTTGGGTTACTCTTTCAGAAATTGCTTCAAATAAAGCAATTATCCATTTAAACATTACGTTTTTAATTGAAAAAATTCTCCGTTCATATAAAACAATAAGTGCAAGTAGTTTTTATAGAGAATTGTCTAGTACAGCAACTCACGAATTAACCCATATAATTCAAGATAAAAATTACAAAATAAGTCGTAGAAGAATATCAACAAATGTAAACACAATCCTCTCTTTAATTAAAAAGAAAAAGAAACTTACTCTTAATGTGAAAAGAAACGAATTTACTAAACACGCATTTTTATCATTAAGAGTTATGTCTCAAAAATTTATCTTTCTTCTTTTATCAGAAGGCGCAGCAGAATTTTTTGGCAAAATGGAAGGAAAACAACTATATTTTTCAACAAATCAGCATAAATTAGAGTACCAGTACGCTAAAAGTGAAGCCATTGAACTGACAAGAAGATATAATGCTTTCTTAGAATCTCTAACAAAGGAAAAAACAACTAAAAAACAATTAGTAGAAATAGAACATTTACTTTCTGAATCTACATACGTTTTAGGGTGTTACATGTTCTTCACAATAGCTTATATTTTTAACGATCCCTATACCCCAGAAGATTTATTATCATTAAAACCATATCAATTTATTAAATTATACGAAAAAGCAGAATTAAAAAACAAACAAACGCCCGTTGTTTCTTTAAGAAGTAATCTGGGTTATTTTGATTATAATGCAACAATTAAAAACTGGGCCAAAACTGTAAAAGAATTAAATGATTAACTGTTTTTTAATATTATTGTCCTCTACTTACTTTTTCTTTGATTTAAATTTAGACAATCTTCTTCTCCATTTCCTAGAGAATTTTTCAGGATCTTTCTTATAATTCCGATAAAGAATAATACCAACCACAATTAAAATTATAAACAATAGATAAGATAAACTATTACTTGTTTCTAATACTCCAAACTTTTTTAATTGTGAAGAAGAATATAAGTTCATTTCTAAATCAAATTGTTGTTGAAATGGCTTATTATTAGCATCAGTATATTTTAACATTACTGGAAGTTTAAAATTTTTAACTTTTTTATTAATATAAACATCAATTTCTTCACTTTCAGTATCATCCGAATCAACATCACCAAGATAATAATAATCTGTAGTAGAAACTAATTGATAATCATCTGAAGGCAATAAAAATAATTCTAAAAACTTAACATCTGAACTACCAGTATTAGCAATTTCCAAAGTAACTTTACCCTCTTTTTTAGATTGTAAAACATCACTCTTTTTAATGTAAGCTTTTAATTTTGGGATTTCTCCAATTGTAACTGCTAAAATATCACTTACAGAATAACCGTTCCCTTTCTCATCATTATAAGTTATTGTCACTGAAACTTTATATAACCCTGGAGAGGCCTCAGGATCAGCAATCATTTTAAACTTTAAAGAATTTTGATAACCAGACTGAAGTTGAGAAATTCTTCTTTCTGAAGATGATTGATACGGCGCTAAGGGCAAATCATCATCATCATAATCTAATTTAAATTTAATATCTTTTAATAATGAATCTGCTAAATTCTTAACCATGATTGTAACTTCTCCAGCTTCTCCTGGAGCAATTTGTTTTGGTTCAGAAGTAATTGAAGTAATATCTAATATCGCATCCTGAGTTTCAATATCTATAGTAAAATCATCTTCATCAAAATTAAAAATAGAAGTTCCAATTTGAACCTGTAATTCCAACTCAGTTTCTTCTTCAACTGCATTATCAGCTACTTTTAATTTAAATTCAACAACAATTGCATCTGCTCCTGTAGAACTTGCTCTTAATTTACCAATATTTTTCTCCCCACTACCACCATAAACTGAAAAAGGAAATTTTGGAACTATTTTAACAATCGCATCGTCATTAGTTTCTTTACCCTCATTTTCAATTTTAAATTTAACTGTAACAATCTGTCCAGGTTCTACTGGATCAGGAGTTTGAGATTGTAAAGTCACTTTTAATTGCGCAGAATTCCCAATAACAAGTTCATTTGCACCAGCATAAGCTAGAGGCATTAATAACAAAACAATAAACAATGATAATAATGATTGTAACTTTTTCATCTTTACACCTTTTTATAACAATAAAATTTTGTTATTCTAAAATCATGGACTTAACAAAATTTTAAGTGATAAATAAAGCATTACTATTAATTTATACTTTATTTATAATAATAAAAAATAAAATGAACTTTATAAATATATTGGTTCTAAATATACCTAAGGTAATGGACAACCAGTTTTTTGTGCTAACGTAGAAAATTGTTGTGCTCCTGGTAAAAGACTACCATCAGCAAATTTCCAAGTAGGATAACCTTTAATTCCTGCTGCTTCACATTTATCTTGATCAACCGTACATTCAATATAATTTACTTTTTCAAAAGAACTGCCAAACATTTCTTTTTGGTCTTTACAATGTCCACACCAATAAGCACCATACATCTCAGCCCCATTTTCAGATAAACAAATTGCAAATTGATCTAATGACCCATTTGTTTTTTCACCACAACCACTTAAAATAATAGCACCTACAAACATCGATATCAACAATAAAGATTTTATCATTTTCATTTTTCATCACCTTTTATTTCGCATTTCCAATTTCTTCTACTGCTTCTGGATTAGCTAAAGTAGATAAGTCACCCACTTCTTCACCTAAAGCTTTAGCTTTAATTATTCTTCTCATAATCTTTCCTGATCTTGTTTTTGGTAAATCTGAAACAAATAACACCTCTTGAGGTTTAACTATTTTCCCAATCTCTTCCGCAACATGATTCCTCAATTCTTCTTTCAAAGCATCATTAAGTTTAATCCCTTTTTTAACAATAACATAAGCAGTGATTGATTCACCTTTAATCGGATGAGGTTTTCCAATAACTGCTGCTTCTGCCACAGAAGGATGGCTTACTAAAGCAGATTCAATTTCTGAATTACCAACTCTATGTCCAGCCACACTCAAAACATCATCTGACCTTCCTTGAATCCAAAAATAACCATCTTTATCTTGACGAGCAATATCCCCTGCAGAATAAACATTTTTAAACTGATCCCAATAAGTTTTTTGATATCTCTCTGGCTCTTTGTAAATTCCTCTTAACATTCCCGGCCAAGGTTTAAGCAAAACTAAGTTACCACCACCATTTTCTACTTCTTTTCCTTTTTCATTAAAAATTGCTGCTGAAAATCCAGGTAAGGGTTTAGTTGCAGAACCAGGTTTCAAATCAGTTATTGGTAAAGGCGCAATTACATGCGATCCAGTTTCTGTTTGCCACCAAGTATCCATAATTTGACATTTTTCATTTCCAATATATTTGTAATACCACATCCATGCTTCTGGATTAATTGGTTCACCAACAGACCCAAGAAGTCTTAATGAAGATAAGTCATGTTTCTGTGGATACTCTTCTCCGTAACGAGTAAATAATCTAATTGCCGTTGGAGAAGTATAAAGTACAGAAACTTTATGTTTTGCAATTAATTCCCACCACCTATCTGGTTGAGGACAAACCGGAGCACCTTCATACATTAAAGAAGTTACACCTAAAATTAATGGTGCATAAACAATGTAAGAATGACCAGTAATCCAACCAATATCTGCTGCACACCACCAAACATCATTCTCTTTTAAATCAAAAACCCATTTCAAAGTTAAAGAAATGCCTAAAGCGTAACCAGCATGAGCATGAATAATCCCTTTCGGTTTTCCTGTTGTGCCAGAAGTATAAAGGAAAAATAAAGTATCATTAGCATCAGTTTTTTCTGTTTCACATTCCATCTCTTGTTTCTCTACAAAATCATGCCACCATAAATCTTTATTTTTATTCCAAGAAACTTCTTCTTTAGTTCTTTGATAAACAATTACTTTCTCAACACAATCAACTTTTTCTAAAGCTTCATCTGTTTGCTTTTTCAAGGGTACAGTTTTTCCATTACGATAAAATGAATCACAAGTAATAACAACTTTTGCTTCACAATCAATCATTCGATCTTGAAACGCCTTAGCAGAAAATCCAGAAAAAACAACAGAATGAATTGCTCCAATTTTTGCACATGCTAACATAGCAACAGGCAATTGAACAATCATTGGCAAATAAATTCCAACTCTCTCTCCTTTCTTCACTCCCAATTCTTTTAAAGCATTAGCTAATTTACAAACTTCCCCATAAAGTTGTTTGTAAGTAGTATTTTCAACCTCTCCGGGCTCTCCTTCAAAAATGTAAGCAATTTTGTCTGAATCTTTATGTCTGTCTAAAGCATCTTGAACAATGTTATACTTTGCACCCGTAAACCATTTAGCATAAGGTAATTTCCAATCCAAAACTTTTTCATAATCACCAATAGAAATCAGATCTTTAGCAACTTCACCCCAAAACCATTCTATGTCCTGAGATTTTTTTAACAAAGCATCATAATCTTTAATATTTTGTTTATCCATCCACTTTTTCACATTAGAATTTTCTACCAATTCTTTACTTGGAGAAAAAATTCTCTTCTCTTTTAAATAAACTTCAACATCTTTTTTCATTTTAAATCATCCAACCCTCTTTTCAATACTTTAATCATTACCAATCAGAAACTGCTTTTCCACCAGTTAGATATCCATACGTTTGTAAAGCTACTCTCGCCCCATCACCAGACGCAATGATTGCTTGTTTGAATGGAGTATTAGTAACATCACCAGCAGCAAATATTCCCGGGCAAGATGTTTCCCCAACGGAATTGATAATAACCTCATTCCATTTATTAATTTTAACTAAATCTTTTACCATGCTGCTATCAACCACATAGCCAATTTCTAAAAATAATCCTGTAATTGATAATTCTTTCTTTTCTTTGGTAACTGTGTTTTCAATAACTACTGAACTAACAAATTTATCACCTTTTACTTCTGCAGGAACACTATCCAAAACTAATTCAACTTTTTTATTTTGTTTTAGTTTCTCAACAGTTACCTCATCAGCTCGAAATTCTTTTCTTCTGTGAATCAAATAAACTTTTTTTGCGTAAGCAGAAATGTCTAAAGCCGCTTCTACTGCCGAATTACCGCCACCAACAATCGCTACTTCTTTATCTTTATACAATGGACCATCACAAGTAGCACAAGTACTCACTCCTCTTCCAAAAAATTCATCCTCGCCAGGAATACCTAATCTTCGCGGAACTTTTCCATAAGTTAAAATAATTGTTTTTGCAGAATATTTCTCATTATTGCCAAGAACTACTTCAAAAGTATTTTTTACTTTTTTTACTTCCATCACTTTCCCATAAATAAACTCTGCTTCAAATTTGTCTACTTGAGTTTTGAAAATATTCATCAGTTCCATTCCTGATTGTGGTAAAGCTCCGGGATAATTTTCAATGTGACTTGTTAAGTTTCCTTGACCACCAACATCAATTGTAACAATGGCAGTTTTTAATTTTTTTCTTCCGCAATAAATTGCCGCTGCTAATCCCGCAGGACCAGCTCCGATTATAATTGTATCATACATAATTAGAGAGGTTGTAAGTTGGGTTTAAAAATGTTGCTGAATTATGGTGTATAAGTTGCAATTAACGCACTACCTACTCTGGAATAGTTAAAAAAGCTTAATAAAGTCTAAGCTATTTAAAAGAAATAATGGAATTTAAAATTATGAAAAAGGAAAATGAAAATATTCACAAATATCCTACTGAAGACTTTAAAATAGTACAAAAATTTTCTCAACAGTTAAAGAATGAGCTGGGAGATTTCATTATGGGCATAGTAATGTTTGGTAGTTCTGCTCGTAGACAAACCACTCAAGAGAGTGATATTGATGTTTTAGTGGTTAGTAATGACATCTCTTTTCAAATTAACGATGCTTTAGTTGAAAGTTATCGAATCATCATTGAAAAAATTATTGCTAACACTTCTGGAAAATTACACGTAACTTCAATGACTTATACTTCATTTTGGGAATATGTTAAAGCTGGCGACCCTGTAGCGGTGAACATTTTAAGAGATGGCGTAGGAATAATGGATACTGGTTTCTTTGAACCTTTACAAAAATTATTGCAACAAGGCCGTATTCGTCCTAGTGAAGAATCTGTTTGGCGATACTTTGGCCGGGCTCCAAGAACTTTATTAAATAGTAGATGGCATTTATTACAAGCAACGTTAGATTTGTATTGGGCTGTAATTGATTCTGCCCATGCTGCTTTGATGCGTAAAAATGAAGTTCCTCCTACTCCTGAACACGTTGCCGAAATTTTAGATAAAGTTTATGTTAAACATAAATTATTAGAAAAGAAATATGTTGAAAGTATGAACAGATTCTATAAATTAAGTAAGATGATCACTCATCGGGAAATTAAACAAATTTCTGGCCCAGAATACGAGAAGTATTATCATGAAGCAGAAGCTTTCGTGAGAAGAATGAAGAAGCTGGTAGAACGCGGCAAATTCTAGAAACAATATAAACAACAATCAAAAGATTTAATAATAACTTCTTCTTTACAATCAACAATGAAAGATACTATTCTCAAACATTGCTTAAAAAACATTTACGAATTTGGTTCTGTCAATCCTAAAGTTGTTCTCGGATTAACTTTAAGAGATCATCCAGATCTAAAGAAAGATGTCCCTAAAGTTCTCAAAGAAATTGATAATACAATCAAAGAAATTTCTAAATTATCAAAAGAAGAAGCAAAATCCAAACTAGAAGAACTCGCTCCAGAATTATTAAAAGAAAAGAAAGAAGAAGTTAAAGGCCCATTAAAACCGCTCCCAAACGCAAAAGAAGGTAAAGTTGTTTTAAGAATCGCTCCTTCTCCGAGCGGCCCTTTACATATTGGTCATGCTTACGGCTCTTCATTAAATTACGAATATGTAAAAATGTACTCTGGCAAGTTTATTGTCAGAATCGAAGATACTAATCCCGATAATATTTATCCAAACGCTTATGAATTAATTGAAGATGATACCAATTGGCTTACAGACAACAATGTTTCGCAAGTTGTAGTTCAATCAGAACGCTTGGGAATTTATTATGACTACGCAGAAAAATTAGTACAAAAAAATAAAGCTTACGTTTGTACTTGTAACTTAGATGAATGGCGAGAAATGAAAAAAGAAGGGAAAGCCTGTCCTTGCCGTGATTTAGAAGTTAAAGAACAACAGATTAGATATGCAAAAATGTTTAACGAATATGCAGAAGGAGAAGCTGTTCTGAAATTAAAAACAAATATTAAAGATAAAAATCCCGCTATGAGAGATTTCTCTTTAATGAGAATTAATGAAAGAGTGCATCCAAAAACTGGTAAAGAACAACGAGTCTGGCCATTAATGGTTTTCTCTGTTGCTATTGATGACCATGAACTTGGAATCACCCATGTTCTTAATGGAAAAGACCACCATGATAATGGTATTAAAGAAGCTTTAATTATGAAATATTTAGGATGGAAAACTCCTGAATATAAACATTGGGGCAGAATTAATTTTGAAGGTTTCAAATTATCAACAACAAAAACTAAACTTGCCATTGAACAAGGTGAATATACTGGCTGGGATGATATTAGATTAATGACTCTTCTTGCTTTACGTAAAAGAGGATACCAAGCAGGCGCTTTCAGAAAATATGCTTTAGAAATTGGTTTAAGTTTAAATGATAAAACAGTTTCCCAAAAAGAATTCTGGAAAAATATCAACGCGTTCAATAAAGAACTAATTGAAGAAAAAGCAAACAGATATTTCTTTATTCATGATCCGGTTGGAATAAAAATATTAAACTCTCCAAAAAAGTCTGTGCAATTAGATTTGCATCCAGACTTCCCAGATCGAGGACAGAGAACTTTGACTGTCCATGATGAAATAAATATTGCTGAAGATGATTATGAAAAACTAATTGAAAACAAATTATATCGTTTAATGGATTATTGTAATTTTGAAGTTAAAGATAGAAAATTCTTATTTGTCTCCAAAGATTATGAAGATTTCAAAAACGCTAAAAATCGAGGAATGATTATCCATTGGCTTCCAGTAGAAGATAATGTAGTTACAGAAGTAGTTTTAGAAGATAACTCTCACGCTCTCGGTTTGGGAGAGAAAAGTATGTTAAATTTAAAAGAAGGAGACTTGGTTCAATTAGAACGATTCTCCTTTTGTCGATTAGATAAAAAAGAAGGTAATAAACTTACCTTCTGGTATTTACATAAATAAACAATATTAACAAGAGCACTACCGCCAATGGAGGCGCATTTTGTGAAGAATATCACAAAATCTAAGGCGCCGTGCGTAGTGCTCTTGTATTGTTCAAAAAAATAAAAAAAAGGTGAAATAAAAATGGCAAAAATATCAAGAGATACTCCGCTTGCGGAAATTACATTAAGACGTTATGAAAAACCAACCATGAACGACAGAGATCTAGTAAGAAAATTCTGTTTATCCGTTGGCTTATTACAACCCGGAGACAGTAGAGATGTGGTAGTAGACGTTCTACATGTTTTACTAAAAGCTAGACAGCAAAAAGAACAATTGCATTCAGAAGAAGTTAAGAATAATGTTATGGATTTGAGAAAAGATTCTAAATTGCCAATGTTAGGTATCGCTTCATCTAACATCAGAAGACAATTGAAAAGATTGAAAGACTTGCATTTGATTGAAACAAACGCTAATCTTTATCGAGTAACTGAGTTTAGTAATTTATCTGAAATCTTTGAAGAGAAAGTAGAAGGCTTCTTACTGAAGTCTGTAATGAGTCGTGTTAAAGATTATTTAAAAAAGATGGACGAAGAGTTCAAACATCACGAGGAATAAGGGATGGAACAATCTAATCAAAAAACAATTGAAGAAAGAATTTTAGCAATAACAAAGGCAAGGAAAGATTTAAAATCAATTACACCAAAAAAATCATATGAATCAATTAGTCCAACAGAGGTTTCTAAGGCAAGAAGAAAATATTTTTCTTTGAAAAAAGTTGATGTTGATGTGGTTACAAGAGCAAAACAAATTATTAATGCAAGAGAATATTTATTAAACCAATATGAAGAAAGAGATAGGAGTTATCAAAACGATTAAAATGAAAACACCAGACGCATATAGAAAAGTACTTGACGAAGAAGTAAATATTGATGCTCCAAACATTATGGATTATATCCAAAAAGGCATTAACCCTAATTCCAGAATCTTAGAAATAGGGATTATGCCCGGATCTGGATCTTTACAATTTGTAGAACAATGTAAAAAGAAATACATTGGAACAAACCCAAAACAAGAAATGATTGATGGGGTAAAAAAAGAAAGTGACCAACCTCTTCTTTACACTTGTCCTTTAGATCAACAACCAGTAAATGATCAAAGTATTAATGTTGTTCTTTCTCTGTTAGGACCAATTGGCCATAGTACTTCAGAAGCTTATCGAGTATTAGAACCAGAAGGCAAATTTTACGTTTGGAAAGTTGGCGAAGAAGACAAAAGAGAATTAAAAGCCATGTTTGGTAATGATAATGAAGGACCCAGAGGATACAATATGGAAATGGAAAAAGGAGAAAGAATAATGCTCCTTGAAGAAGAATTAGAAACAAATGGTTTTGAGATTTCAGAAACTCATCAGTTTTTCTTTGATTGTTATTTGCCAACTAAACCTGCGTTAGTACATTTTCTAAAAACTTTAGGTAATAGAGCTGTACGTGCTTTTGATGAACAAAAAGATGACGATGTTCTTGATGAGATTGTAGAACAACATACAAAACCTTATCAGCTTAACGGAAAAACAGAATCTGGAATTTGGTTCAGGAAACATGAAGTTCTAGTTGTAGGAACAAAAAAATAAATGATTATTTTATCTTTTCTTTTAATTCTCCTAAATTATTAACAACCATACTCTCATCTAATCCCAATTCCACAAAATCTTCTTTTCTGCTTTCGCCAGTCAAGACCGCAATAAACTTCACACCTGCTCCTTGAGCCGCTAAATAATCATCCGGATGATCGCCAACAGAAATAATTTCCTTTGTAGAAATTCCTTTCTCTTGTAAATAATCCAAAGCTGGATTTAAACATAATGGACTTGGTTTCCGATGTTCTTTCTCCTCTGGTTGAACAATAAATGCAAACTCTCCATAACCAGCTTGATCAAGACGATGCCGAGCCATCTTCACTCGGTTAGTAACAATTCCCTGAACAATTCCTAAAAAAGACATTTCATTAACAATCTCAATCCCTCCTAAAGTGGAAACATAAGGTATTTCTTGAGCATCTTCCCGATACCTAGTTAAAATTACACTAGATAAAGGTTCATCTCGAAGATAACCCCCGGGATCAGGAAACAAAGAAACAAAAATATCTTCAAAAGCTAAATTCCTTTTCTGAACAAACTTGATCTCTTCATCTGTAGGAATCATAAACGGAGTCTCTTGACAAACTTTCATTGCTGTTCTTCTTAAATGATCTAAAACAAAACCATTTGTATCAACTAAAGTATTATCCATGTCATAAATAATCGCTTTAATTTCACTGGCTTCTTCTGTTTCCAATTCCTCAGCAACAAAAGTTTCCTCACCAGCAACAACAACAGGCTCAGTAACAACTTCATTCTCAACAGCAAACTTTTCCTGCTTAACTTCTAAGTTCCATCTGCCTGGCATAACAATCATCTGTTCCCGTTCCGGACCAATACTTACCAAACTAATTTCTACATTTCCTAACTCTTCAATCTTATTCAAATAATTCTGAGCATTAACCGGCAAATCACTATAATCTTTCATCCGAGTAATATCTTCATCCCAACCAGGCATTTCAACCCATTCGTGAGGAACACAATGTTCTAACAAAAATCCGTCTGCTGGAAAATCTTTGATAATCTTTCCGGAAAAATATATCTCACCATTGAAAACTTTTTTCGGACCAAGATATTTGTAAGAATTACAAATCTTAATATTTTCTAAACCAGTTAAAACATCTAATTTACTGATCACAATTTTTGGACCATTAATTAAAGCTGTATGTCTTGTTAAAACTGCATCATGCCAACCACATCTCCTTGGTCTTCCTGTAGTTGAACCAAACTCGCCACCTTTCTCTCGTAAGTAATCACCCATCTCATCAAACAATTCAGTTGGAAAAGGACCTTCTCCAACTCTTGTAGTATAAGCTTTAATAACACTAAAAGTCAAATCAATGTTAGGCAAACCTAAACCGGTTTTTAATCCACCTAAAGAAGCGTTGGAAGAAGTTACAAATGGATAAGTTCCGTGATCAACATCTAACAATAATCCCTGAGCACCCTCTAATAAGATACTTTTTCCTTCCCGAATATTTTGTTCTAGCATCAAACGAGTATCCACAAAATATTTCTTTAACAATTTCCCTACATTGTAATAAATATCAATAAATAATTCTGTTAATTGATTCAAATCAACATCATTCCCTAAAAGAATTAATTTTTCTCTCCAACGGTCAAAAAATGAATCTTCTGGAAGAGATTGTCTTAACGATTCCATAATCATTTCGTCATCATCTTCATGCAATTTCTTAAAAGCACCAAACTTTTCCCAAACATGTAAACTAACTTTTCTCTGTAATAACTCTTTATCCAACAAATCATTTATTCTAATTCCGGTGTAATAAGCTTTATCAGCATACGTAGGACCAATTCCTCTACCAGTAGTGCCAACTTTCTTTTTCCCTTTAGATTTTTCTTTATACTTATCTAAAACTTTATTGTAAAGTAAAATAACATGTGCTCTGCCAGAGATGTACAAATTGTCAATAGTATATCCTTTCTGTTCTAAAGTATGAATTTCTTTTAGTAAAACTAAAGGATCAATCACCATTCCATTTCCAAGTAAGCAATTAACATTCTTCCAAGTTATTGCCGAAGGAATCAAATGAAAAATATGTTTTTCTTCACCAACGTAAACTGTATGACCCGCATTGTTACCGCCAGTAGCTCGGGCAGAAACATCAAAATATTTTGCCGCCCAATCAACAAACTTACCTTTACCTTCATCTCCCCATTGACCACCAAGAATTGCAAATATATTTCCCATCTTAGTCACCTCCAAAAGAATTAATTAAGTCTGGCAGTTCAAACAAATCAATGATATTATATTCAGCTTGTGTCTTTCTCTCTGGATCATAGTTGACGCAAATAAAACCTTTCTTTTTTGCTTCTTGAAATTGTTCATTTATTGGTCCAACATACAAAATTCCTTTTTCAAAAACAAGCTCATCAACAACTTCAATTTCCATTTGTTTTAACTTTTCAACAATCTCAAATGTTTTAATTTCTGCATTCAAAAACACTTTTTTAACCGCCGGTAAAGGTTCTTCGTACTCTTCTTTGAATTCTTCCCATCTCTTAATAGCAAGTTCAGTCAATTCTTTACTCAAACCAATGTAATTCTCTGGCCGTAAAGATTTCAGTTTTAATTTAGTTTCTTCCCTAATATCTAGATTATCAATAAAATCATGCAACTCCTGAACCGTACAATGTCTTCCTCTAGAAAAATCTTTCAATAATTCATAAGGTTGTGCATAACCTTCTTTCCTTAACAAAGTTTGTACAGCTTCTGTAAGAATGCTACCAAAATCTTTCAATTCGTTAGAAATCTTTTCTTGATTTACTTGTAACCTTTCCAATTCTTCTAAAACATGTAAAACTACTAAATAAGAATGAGCAAAACCAACCCCAATTGCTCGCTGTGCTTCATGATCAGATAAATCTCTTTGTAATCTAGAAACTTGTAATTTATTGATAAAACCAATAAATTTAGCGTTTGCTTCTCCTACACTCCCTTCAGCAACTTCCATCCGCCAAGGATTAATCTTGTGTGGCATAGTAGAACTGCCAACCTCGTGAGCAATTTTTTGTTGTTGTAAATATCCTAAAGAAATGTATTTCCAAAAGTCCATCGCTAAATCTTTTAGAATATTATTAATACTAATCATGATACTAAACAATTCTGTAAATCCATCATGAAACTCAATTTGGGTGCTCATTAAATTTGCTTCAAAACCAAGATTTTCAATAAACCTTGTTGTAAAAGAAATCCAATCAACTTCTTCCGCCGCAAATTGTTGTGCCGCATGATTACCTACCGCACCATTACACTTGGCTGGTAATTTAAAATTATTCAATCTAATCAACTGTTTTCTTAATCTGTCAAGATAATTGGCCATCTCTTTACCAAAAGTTGTAGGGGTGGCAGGCTGACCATGTGTTCTACCTAACATCGCCGTAGATTTCTCTTTCTCCGCAATCACCGCTAATTGATCTAATAAAGAAACTAAACCAGGAATGTAATAAGACTTTAACGCACCTTGAATCATACAATCATGAGCAACATTATTCATATCTTCAGAAGTTAATCCGAAATGAACAAATTCAATCATATCCTGCAAAGAACTTTCTTTCATTTTAATTTTTAAGAAATATTCTGCTGCTTTGCAATCGTGATTGGTTGCTTTCATTTCTTGATAACCGAAACGATCAATGTTTTGAACAATTTGAGCGTCTTGTAAAGTAAAATTTTTCACAATATTTCTCAGAAAACTTTTCTCTTCTAAAGTAAAAGTTCTTACTGCTTTAAATTCAACACACTCAGATAAAGCCACCAAATATTCTACTTCCATAAAAAGTCGATATTTGATTAAAGCAAATTCTGAAAACCAATCTGCTAATGGTTCGGTCATTAATCTATGTCTACCATCGATTGGAGAAATAGCTTTTAAAGAATGTAAATTTAGATCTTCTGATTTAATTGTAATCACCCCTTACTTTAGAGATTAATCACTATCTTATATACATTGTTATACTTAGAAATAGATAATAAAAAAGAATAATAAGAAAAATTAAACTCTTTCTTTAATTTCCGTAATTACTTTTTCAACGTTTTTTATTTTTGTAATAATTTCATTGATTTCAGAATGAAGTTTTTCTCTTTCTTCAGTACTAGCACCATGATTGGGGCTATTAACTCCTGCTTCTTGAAGTAGAATTCTCAAAGAACTAAGAACTTGATTAAACTCTTTATTTAAAAGCTCAAAATAAGCTTTCCGGGGATCAGGGTTCCAAAATGACATTTTAAAAAATAAAAAATTAAAGAATATCTTCTTCAGCAACAACAATAAAGTCACCAGAAGCGATTACTGCACTGAAAGGGATTAAGATACTCCCTTCTTTAGTTTTTTCCAATTCCATTCGATCAATGTAAGAGGTAGGATTTCTTAGCTGTAAATGAATTAGTTCTCCAGAACCAACTTCAAAAATTAAATCTCCTACATCACCAAACTTCTTTCCTGCTTTAGAAACTATAGTTTTACCTAATAATTCTTTAGAATAACTTTTTTCTTTATCTTCCATTGTAATTTCACCCTCATTTTATTATTATGATTATGAATTACATTAATGGTGATTAATATATAAAGTTTTCTGTAGAGCAAGGGCTATATTCAGAACATTTAATAATAAGTATCAATTTACCAAATTAAGATGTACATTCACAATCTCAACCCCACTTTACTTTCCTTAGGACCATTAGAAATTCGTTGGTACGGCCTAATGTACGTTTTAGGTTTCTTTCTCGCCATCGGCTGGATGTATTATCTAAGAAAGAAAGGCAAACTAGAACTATCTAAAGATCAAATTTGGGATTTTGCATTTTATTTAATGCTTGGAGTCCTTATCGGCTCAAGATTGTTCGAAGTTTTTTGGGAACCAATGTACTATCTCTCTAACCCTTTAAACTTTCTCAAGATTTGGCAAGGAGGAATGAGTTTCCATGGAGGATTTGTAGGGATTGTAACTGCTGCTTATTTCTACTGTAAAAAACATAAATTAAATTTCTGGAAAATGGCTGACATTTTGTCTATACCTACTTTGTTTGCTTTAGCTTTAGGAAGAATTGCTAACTTCATTAACGGAGAACTTATTGGAAGACCATTCCAAGGTAAATGGTGTGTAGTATTCCCAAAATATGATGATCTATGCAGACACCCTTCCACACTATATGCTGCTGGAAAAAGATTTATTATTACTGGCTGGCTTTTTATCTTAACATTCTGGAAATCTTTCCGTCCCGGCTTCATTTTTTGGAACTTTGTCTTCTGGGAAGGTCTTGGCAGATTTATTGTTGATTTCTATAGATCTGAAAACATCTATTATTTTAACAACACTTTTACGATGGGTCAGATTTTAAGCAGTATTATGATTGTTGTTGCTTTATACTTCTTTATTAAAAATCATCAAAATGATTGGAGAAAAATATTCAGTAAATAAAAATGAGCTATAAAAAAAATATTAGATTCAAAGTTGAAGCCAAAACAGGACAATTAGTTAGAAAATTTAATGTTAAATTGGTCATCCACCTAGATCAAGAATATAGCCATTGGTTGGGTAAAGAAAATCCTAAGAAAGAATTTAAAAATTTTTGTAATTTTTTAAAAGATATTTTTTCGATATCTTTTGAATTAATTCTGAAGAACGATTCTCAGATTTTTGAAAAAATCTATTCTTCTAAGTTTAATCTTGACATTACTATTTATACAAAAAATGAAAAAGAAGGTAAAGAAATAGCCAAATTCCCCTATGTTGACTCTAAATTTAAGAAAAACAAAATTTATTTTAATCCTGATAAAGATAACTTATTTTTTATTTATCCAACTCGTGATTTGTTAAGTTATTACAACCATTATAATAATAGCCGGATGACTAAAGAAGAGATTATATCTCAATTTAAGATAGTTACTTTTCATGAAATCACTCATGTACTGGATCCATTAACACAAAAAAGAATAGCAGAAGGAGTAGAAGAACTAAATAAAAACGATACGATTAGGGCCGAAGGGTTGGCGACTTTTCAGAATGCCATCCATGATCCTAAAGAAGTCATTTATATTAGTGAGCATAGCGCATTTCATAAACAAGTAAAAAAGTATTTTAATTATAATTTTGAAGAAATTAAAAAAGACCCTTATTACTTTGGACTATACATGTGTTTGGTAATGTTTACTTATTTTGTCAAAAAAAGAAATAAAGTATTGTATGAACAATTATACCAAGTTATTTTTTCTGGAAACCCAAATTACCAAATATTACTTGCTGAGCTAAATAAAGATAAAACTAAAGCTTTAGCAGCAACATTTAGACAAATTATTGCTCAACAGGATGCAAAAACGTTCTTTAAGAAATTTTATAAAACTGCCATTGTGTTAGAATTAAATTTGGCTTGTTTACCAGAAATCAAAGATTGGCTTAAAAACTAGAAATTCTTTTAAAGTAATGCCCAATATTAAGTTTAATATAGTAAATAAGAGAGGATGAGGTAAATAAAATGACTAAAACTGAAGAAAATCTAAAAACTGCTTTTGCTGGCGAATCACAAGCCAGAAACAAATACGATTATTTTGCTAAACAAGCTAGGAAAGAAAAATTATTCTATCTTGCTAAGATCTTTGAAGAAACTGCTTTAAACGAAATGCAACATGCTAAAGATGAATTTAAACTTCTTCATGGAATTAACGATACAAAAGAAAATCTAAAAGCTGCTATTGTAGGAGAACATTACGAAACAACAGAAATGTATCCCCAATTTGCTAAAGAAGCTGAAGAAGAAGGAAATGAAAAAGCTGCTAGATTGTTCAGAGCAATTGCTAAAGTTGAAGCAGAACATGAAACAAGGTATAAAAGATTATTACAAATGGTTGAAGATGGTAACGTTTTCAAAAGAAATAAACCAATCAGATGGAAATGTAGTAAGTGTGGACATATCCATACCGGAGAAGAACCACCAATAAAATGTCCCAGCTGTAAACATGAGACAGAATATTTTGAACCAGAATGTATGTGTTTTAATGAAGAGTGTGATATTTGTCAAATAGGAGGAGAATAAAATGATAAGAAAGATATTAACAATTTTAGCATTAATAAGTCTAGCTATGCTAGTAGTTTCTTGTGCAACTGAAACTGTTGAAGAAACATCTGAAACAGTAGCAGAAGAAGTTGAAGAAAGTGCAGCTCCAGTTACAACAACTCCAGGAGTATATCAAGTAGCAATTGAGAACTTTAAGTTCAAACCAACAGATTTGAATATCAAAGTTGGAGAAAGAGTTGAGTGGATTAACAAAGACTATAGCTCTTACACACAAGAGATTGATGATCTGCAAGAAAATGAAGAAGATGGTTTGCAAAAAGGTATTGCCCACACTGTAACTTTTGAGAGCATGGATTCTGACATTCATCTGCCAGTCGGAGGAACAGCAACAGTTACTTTTACTGGAGCGGGAACTTTCAAATACTTCTGCCAGTATCATCCAAGTATGCAAGGAACAATAACTGTTTCTTAAATTTTATTTTTTTCTTTATTTTTATTCAAGAACTAATTATAATACAATTTCCCTTCTGCTCTTTGCTCACGATCCTTAACAGAACCAACTTTATTAATTCTCGGCCGATGTGAATGCGGATCTCTTCTTAACGAAATTCCTAACTCCTCCAAGAACAAATTCATTCCATCTACCATTTCAAAAGGACCTTGTAATAATCCTGATTTAGCTGGTTCACCCGTAAACACAACTAACCTATCAGATAAATAATCTAAAAACATTAAATCATGGTCAACAACTAAAACTGTAATTTCTCTTTCTGCAGTTAAACTCTTAATTACTTTCGAAATCAATAATCTCTGTTCAACATCAAGATAAGCAGATGGCTCATCTAATAAAAATAACTCTGCTTCCTGACTTAAACATTTAACAATAGAAACTTTCTGTAATTCTCCGCCAGATAATTCACTTAACTTTTTCATCATTAATTTATCAACCCCCAGAGGAGTAATTAATTGATTCTGATAATTCTCGACAGCCGAATCCAAATATTGCATTACTAACTCCGAAGAATCTGTTTCTAAATATTGCGGTTTGTAAGCAACTTTAACTTCTGAATCAATTTCCCCAGAATCTAATTCCACTAATCCTGCCAAAACTTTCACAAAAGAAGTTTTACCAATTCCATTCTCACCAAGAACCCCAATAATTTCATTCTTGTTTAAACTTCCTTCCTCGGCCTCTAAAAGAAAATTGCCCAACTTTTTACTTAACTTATTCCAAGAAATTAACTTTTCAACTTTACCTACTTGCCGTTCTTGAACTTTCTCAAACTTGATAGGATGAGATCTAAAACGAACATTCTCTTCTTTTAGAAACCCTTCCAAGAAAGCGTTAATTCCTTCCCGAGAATTCTTCACCCCAGAAACAATTCCGTAAGCCCCTTCTTGCCCGTACATAATGTTAAGCAAATCAGTCATGTAATCAAGAATAATTAAATCGTGTTCAATAACTAAAACAGAAGTATCTTCATCTGCTAAAGAACGAATAAACCGAGACATGTTAACTCTCTGTTTGATATCTAAATATGATGTTGGTTCGTCAAAGAAATAAATGTTTCCCTTCTTTAATACCGAAGCAGCAATCGCTACTCGTTGTAATTCTCCACCAGAAATCTTACCTACTTCAGTATCCAAAAATCTTGTTAACTGTAATTCCTTGGCCACTTCTTCCAACTTTCCTTTTTCATCAACTTTATTTAATAATTCACGAACCGTTCCTTGAAACTGTTTAGGAATTAAATCTACTTGTTGTAATTTGTAAGACAATTTAATTTCTCCTAAATGTAATTTCATTAAAAACTTCTGAGTTTCAGTACCCTTAAAATAATTGATAATTTCTTTGTAATCAACTTCTTCACCATACCTTCCTAAATTTGGTTTTAATAATCCGGCAAGTATCTGTAAAGCTGTAGTTTTTCCAATTCCATTCTTACCTAACGTTCCTGTTACTTGTCCAAAAATTGGTGTAGGTAAAGAAAATAATTCAAAAGCATTCTCACCATACCTGTGAACCGGCTCTTTGTTTAATGCTTCGGGAAGATTAATAATCTGAATCGCTTCAAAAGGACAACGATTACTACAAATACTACATCCTGTACAAAGTAATTCATCAATCTTCGCTTTCTTATGAATCTCATGCGGAAGAATACAATCATTTCCTGTTCTGTTAACAGGGCACAATTTAGCGCAAAGGTAATCACCACATTCCTCGGGATGACACTTCTCTTTCTCAATTATCGCGATTCTTTTCTTCATAGCTGTAGATTTGATTGTTTGTTTTATATTATTTTCGTAAATAAACGTTAAGTTTAAATTAAATAAACGTAATTAACTCCTAAAATGGCTAAATGTACAATTTGTGGTAATAAAATCGCTGAACTATTCTTAGAAAAACTTAAAGGTACAATCATAAAAAAACCAGGTAAAAGTAAACAATATCCTGTTTGCTTTGAATGTCAAAAGAAATTTAAAAATCACGAAGAGTTAATGAAAGAGATTAAGTGAGTTCAAAAATCATAAAAAACTCTTGACCCATGTTGATATTTACTGATTTCTAAACCTAAGATCCCATTATCAATCAATCTTTCAAAAATATTATGATAAAAAGGCGGATCTAATGAACTTACCACAAAATTTGAAACCATATCTTCATCTTCAAGTATGGTGTGTGGTAAAAATGGATTATTCAACTCTGGTAAAGGATAAACCGAACAACTAATTTCTTTTTCTAGAGAAAACATAAAAAATAGAAATTCATTTCAGGTATATAAATATTTGCGGGTTCAAGAATTTAAATTAATACCACAATCTTTAAAATGTAATCAAATTATTATCACCTATAATGCCCCTGTGGCTTAGTAGCTAGAGCGACTGCCTCGTAAGCAGTAGATCGAGGGTGCAACTCCCTCTAGGGGCTTACTTTCAAAATGCCAAAATTAATCTTGATTAAAGGACCAGCAGGAGTTGGAAAAACTACTGTTTGTAAACATCTTTCTAAGAAATTAAAAACTTTCCATTATATTAATCTGGAAGAATTAAAAGAAAAATTCAACCATCTAGAACGTACAGAAAGAAAAATTAAAGCACATAAATTATATTATCCAAAAATTAAAAAACTTATCAAAGAAGAAAAAAATATTCTTCTTCAAGAATCATTCTTAAAAGATTTGAAAAAAGAACTAGGAAAAGAATTGAAAAACCAGCAATATGAACTCATTTCTATTTTTCTTAAAGCCTCATTAAAAGAAACAAAAAAAAGAAACCTAACTAGAAAACAAAAAACTGCTACAGCAAAGTATATAGAAAAAAGTTACTCGTATCTTGCTGTTCCAGAAGCCAAAGATATTATCATTGATGTGGAAAATATTTCTGTGAAAGAAACAATTGAGTTGATCATGGATCTAATTAAAAATTGATTAACCAAAATCCAGTCATATATTTTTCTCCATTAATAGCCGATGATTTTTTTTAGAAATAACTTTATACCCTAATTTTCTATAAAATTTCTTAACAGGGTTATTCTTTAAAACAGTTAATCTGATTTTTTTATAATTAAGAGTTTCAAAATAGTTCATTAAGAATGTTCCAATCCCTTTCTTTTGATAAAACGGAGAAATGAATACTTTATGGATATATAAACAATTTTTACATTTTTCATCTTTACTAATTTCATAAAAACCAATCCTTCTTTTTCCTTTTTTCATGATTTTAATTCTTAAATAATTATCACAAAAATTATTTTTAAACTTGTCTTTATCCCAAAAACCATATTCTTTAAAATAAGAAGACAAAGTCTTTTCAACCAAAGCATAACAAAAGTTATAATCACTCATTTTACATTTTCTAATCATAAAACCAAAATGATTTCTCATTCTCTAAATAAACATCTAAAACCTTATAAATATAACTCTAAAATAAGTATATTATGCACAAAGAAACCCAACAACTCATAGAACAAGCAAATCAAGTATACCAAGAGAATTTTCCAAACACTACCTGGTACGGCCGTTGTATCTTTCTCAGTTGGTATTGTGACATTGGCACTTGTCAATTCTGCTTCAGATCAACAATCAAACATAAAATTAAACATGCAAAAACAGCAAAAAGATCTCTTTCCTCAGATTTAGTAGAAGCTCTTCTTTGTAAAAAACTTGGCTGGCGAATAGAATTTCTTACCGGGGGTTATCGAATCTTCTCTAAAGAAGAAATGCTCAATAGAATCAAATTAATCAGTAAAGTTTACGGAGAAAAAATCTGGTTAAATATTGGTGTAATTGAAGCAGAAGATTTAGAATTATTCAAACCATACGTTAAAGGTATTGTTTCCAGTATTGAGACCATTGAACCAAAATTACACGACAAAATCTGTCCAGATAAACCCATTCAACCTTATGAAGAAATGTTCGAAAAAACTAAAGACTTCCAAAAAAGTATGACTATGGTTATCGGATTAGGAGAAAAGAAAGAAGACTTCTCACTTCTTAAAGAGTTCATAACTAAACATAAACTAGAAAGAATCACATTCTATGCATTGAAACCAGTTAAAGGAACTCCATTCGAAAACACAAACGGTCCAAAAACAGAAGATTACTTGTGGTGGATTGCCCAAACTAGAATCCATTTTCCAAAATTAGAGATTATTGCTGGAACAACCGCCAGAAGATATGAAGAAGTAGGCCTCTTGCTCAAAGCAGGAGCAAATGCATTCACTAAATTTCCTGCTACTAAAATGTTTGGCACAAAAGAAGCCCACAAGATTGAAGATGACATTAAAGCAATAGGTAAAAAATTAACGGGAACCATCACCACCCTCCCAGAGATTGATTGGAATAAAGAAATAGACAATCTTCACCTAGACAAAGAATTAGAGCAAGAAGTTAAAGATAAGCTCACAATCTATTTAAAGAGAATGGAAAATAATATAAAATAACTAATATTACAACTAATAACAGGTGGTTTAAAAAAATGGATGAACTAAAATTTGGCCAAGCCATGGAAAAAGAAATAGAAAAAGAAGAGATATTAGACATTGGAAAAGCAATTGAAGAAGATATTGAAAATCCTGAAAACGATAAAACAGATGCAAAAAGTATTGTAATAACTATTATTGTTATTCTAGGAATATTCGGCCTGTTAATTGGTGGATTTAACTTTTATAATGGAATCACTTCTGCTGCAGTTATCGATGTTGATCAATTACACCAAGATAACCTAAATGGTAACCTAGATGAAGAAGAGGGTTACATGTACAATGGTTATAGTTTTGTCAAAGCTGATGGTTTATGGTGGACAGAAATGAATAAATTTGGCACCACATTAAAAGTACCATTACACTTTGCTCCTAAAGAAGTTGAAGAAATTAATATTGAAGGAGAATTTGACCCCTCATTTAATGTTGGTGAAGAGGTGTACATTGCCATTGATCCAAAAGTAGTTAACAAATATTACACTTTATCCGTATCTGAATTAAGTTTTAACGTTGTTAAGGGCATGGATCGAATTCCCGTTGGTTCTTGTACAGAGGCTGGTAATGGCTGTTTAGACAGAGACCTTATCAGTTGTGAAAACAATCCAGATAATAGGCCAGTAGTAGAATTAGCTTTAGCAGAAGAACCAAGCATAATTGTTGAAGGCACATGTATCAAAGTTTCTGGCTGGGAATATGACCTTGTTAAAGCTGTAGATAGATTACTTTACCAATGGTATGGAATCATGGAATAATCTTATTTTCTATTTCTTTTTAATTTTTTTCGAACTTCCCATTCTGAGATAGTAACATAACTTTAAAAATATCCCCCTCTTAATAAGCAATACAAGAAAAATTGCTACATAATTAGAATATAGCAATTTAAAAAAAGAGGTATATATTAAAATGGCGAAAATAGCAAATAAAATTGAAAATAAAGTAATTGCCTATGCATTTACTACAGGTGTAATTGTTGCTTTGATATTAGGTTTAATATCAGCAATAGTTCCAGCAAATGCAGTACCATATTTAACAAGTCTGTTAATTTTGGCAGGAATCGTAGTTGGATTTTTTAACATTACTCCAACAGAAACTAGTAGTTATGTATTGTTTGTTACAGCAATTGTAGTTGTAACCAGTTTAAGTCAAGGATCATTAGCAGCTGTGCAATACATTGGACCTTACTTAGAAAGTGTTTTAGCAAGTATTATGGCTTTTATTGTGCCTTCAGTAATTGTTGTTGGACTAAGAGCAGTTTTGAACTTAGCTGAAAATTAACTTTTTTTATTTTTTTTTATTTCTTAGAAAAACATATTAACCACTAAACATTTCTAATTATAATGTTAATCAGCTTTTTCGAAGAATTCCCCACAAAAGAAAATCTAAACAAACTCAACCTAATCACTTTCCCTACAAAATTATATTTGGCTGCTAAATCACTAAACGAGTTCAACCAGATCAAATCAACTATAAAAAACAAATTCATTAAAGAATTTATCTACTGGCCAACTTTAGAAATAAAAGAAGGATATTGGATTTCTCCATTTACTAAAAGAAGAGCATTAAAAAGAATATTTGAAGAGTTAAAAAATAACCCTACATCAACAATGCTAGACCTAGAATGGCCTTTAACTAAAAATCCATTCCTATTCCTAACCCAATCTCTTAACTTTTCCAGAAACAAAAAATTAATCAAAAACTTTATCAACAACCATAAAGGAAAAATTTACCTTTGCGAATATTATCCAGAAGGAAAAAAGAAAGATTGGTTCTTAGAAAAAATGGGATTACATTATAACAATGAAAAAGCAAAAATCATCAAAATGTTCTATCACTCCATGCATCCATCATTCAATAAAGATTTCTTCAAAAAAGAATTACAAAGAGGCAAAGAATTACATCAAGATAACTTCATTGCTTCTTTCGGAACAATTGCAATTGGAATGAAAGGTAATGAACCCATCCTAACTAAAGAACAATTAAATCAAGATTTAAAAATAGCTAAAGAAAATAATATCCAAGAAGTAATTATCTTTAGACTTGGCGGATTAGATAAAGAATATTTAAACATCATTAAAACAAATACTTAACAAACTTCAGAAATCTTGGTTCTCTAAACAAAGTCTTCATCACTAGAGGTAAAGGATTCTCTCGAGTATGCTCTTCAAACACTTTACGCACTTTCTCCTGACCAAGCAATTTCAAAACACTATCCCAATCTTTATCAGAAAATTTATTCATCACCTTACGTAATCGCAAATGTAAATTCATTCTCTTCCGCAAAGTTCCCAATTCAACTTCATAATCTTTACCATTATCAATACAATCAACCAAGACCTGTGCTTGTTTCATTCCTGGTATAATTCCACCCAAAGTTGTTGCTTTAACATATCCAGAAGCATCCCCCAAAAGGTAACAATTATCCCTAACCATTTTCTGTTTAGGATGATATAAAGGAATTGTTCCTGCTTGCATTTCCATCACTGAAAAATTCTTTCCTAACATGAACTTATCAAAATAAAAACGAGGATTCTTAGTAGTAGCTAAACCCACTCGAGCAATATCTTTAGATTCAGGAACAATCCAAGCAAATAGATCTGGACAAGTCTCTTTACCAAAATAAGTCCGATATCTTTGAGGATTAAAATTGCCCCTAACTACGGCCTGTATTCCATAATAATTCTTTCTCTTATCTAAATAAAAACCATAAGATTTAGCTACATTAGATAAAGGCCCATCAGCAGCAATTACAATCTCTGGAGAGATAATCTTTTCCTGACCAGTCTCTCCCCCAGCAACAACAATATCTTCTTTCTCTCTACGCAAGAAAGAACTACCAAAGAATATCTTTGCCCCAGCTTTCAACGCCAAGTTAGCCAAATAATTATCAAACTTTTTTCTACAAACTAAATACTCCTTACCACTAAAAACTAACTTTTTATTTGAAGAATTAACTTCAATTTCAGAAAAAGTATTTACTAAAAAAGAACTCTTGTCAAAGCCAAACTGATCAAAATCTGCAGTTAATAAACCTGTACATTGTATTGGCAAACCAATCTCTTTCTTTCGTTCATAAATAGAAACATTATGCCCAGATTTGGCAAGTAAGTAACCCGCATAACAGCCAATTGGTCCCGCCCCGATTATTGCAATCTTCATTATAAAAATTATCTTTTTAAGAGTATAAAAAGATTATAGAACTAATAACTATTTCTTTACTCTTTCGTTCCAATAATCCCTAAAAATATCATTAGCATTCCAAGCAAGTGCCATTTTTTCTATTTCAGAATAAAGAAACAAACCCATTCCAGAACCTTCACTTAATTTCAAGTCGCTTAGTTCCGAATGCATCTTAACCCTATAAACATGTTGATCAGCATCTTTTCGTACTTGGTATAATTTAAAAAAATCAATATCTTTATCACCGACCCCCATCTTTAATTCTTCTTCAACTTCCCTTATAGCACACTGTTTTGGTGTTTCGGGTGGTTTAACTATCCCTCCAAATGAGGTCCAATAACCTGAAAAGGGAATAGTAGAGTTATGATCTCTTTTTTGTAATAGAAAAAGAGGTTCATTAAGCCAAGGAACATATTTTTCAATGATCACTGGAGAACAACTATATTTTTCCATTTTATTTTTTTAATAAAAAAATTCAAACAACAAAAAAATTATAGGTTAAGAACTAAAGTTCCTCACAAAAAAAAAAGAAAAAAAATAAAAATTGGAGGAAGAAAGATGTCCAACTCACCTAATAGTAAGTTTGTTCTTCTTCGTCTTCGTCTTTTCTTAATCTGCTAAAACCAATGATTAAACCAATGATTACTAACAAAACAACTAAAACGATTAAAGCAATTTCTAGACCGTTTCTTAAACTAAACTTCTGAGAAGCAGATGCTTTGCTCTCAACTACATTAGCTTTCAAAACAATTGTTTCTAAAACATCATCGCCTGACATAACTGCAACACTTGCAACATGTTCACCAGCAACAGCGCCAGCAACAGGAGTTACATCAACTTTAACAACTTTGTTTTTTCCAGCTTCTAGAACAACTAAACTCTCACTTAGAGATGCAGTTGCCCAGTCACCAGTAACAACGTCTAAAACGTATGCTTTTGAACTTGATCCAGCGTTAGTTAATGCAATTGCATAACTAGCAGTAGTTCCTGCAGCCACATTTTGACTTTCAGGTCCAACAGCTAAAACTAACTTATCGGATGTAGGAGCAAACATTTCGTTAGCTAAAACATTAACTTTAACAATTTTAGTAACAGTTTCTCTTAAGTTATCATATTTAGCTGAAACCACTAAACTGTATTCACCTGCAGCAGCGTTAGCTGGAAGAGGTAAAAACATTTCTGGAACATCTTCATAATCAACATTATTATTGTAGTCAGTTGTTTCTGTACTTACAACATCAACAAATTCAGTTGCTTGAATCCCTAATTCAGGAATTGCTACAGTAACTTTAACGTCTCTCTCAGTTTTATCTCCGAAATTTTCCAATAAAACAGTAGCCAAAATTGACCTTCCTGCTTTTTGAGTGTTTCCAGGGGATAAAGCAACGTCTGCAATTTCTATACCATGTCTGGTAGGTTCAACTTGCAACTTAACTTCTTTACTAATAACAGCACCAGTTTTAGTCATGATTCTCAACCTTAACCAATACTCATCTTCGTCTAAACCTTTAGGAAGGTCTAATTTCAGATTAACATATTTAGTAGTACCAACACTAACATCAAACAGATGAGTTGAATCTTCTAACTCTTCAAAGTCATCATATTCGTATCCACTAATTTCTGCTTCTACTTCAACATCTTTAATTTCTTCTGCACCTAAATTTTTTAAACCAACTTTGATCTCGATTTCTTGCCCTTCTTCAATTGCAAGAACTTCTCCGTTAGCAAAGTCTACAGTGTCTCCATTAACTTTAACACTAGTCACTTCCAGGTCGTCTTCAGATAAAGCACTAACCATAGAAATAGCTAATAAGCTAATTACAAACACAGCCATTAAACTCAACAATTTTTTCATTTTATTCTTCCTCCAAAAAATATTTTTTTATGAATATTATTTCTCGTATTCTTAGTCTTTAAAACGAGGGTAATATATAAACCTTTCGTTCGTTTAGTATTGGAGAGTAACTACACCCGTTACCCATTCCCCAATAGTCATTGTTCAATAGATTGTTAACAATCTATATGTCTGTTCATGGAAACCACCATTACTTACGGAAACTTTTACTAAATACTCTCCAGCTTCAGCATAGTATGGAATCTGTAAATTCAGATTTTTGTTTTTGTTTTGTCCTGGTTTAAGATCAAACTCTGATGCTGATTTTTTCAAACCAAGTTCAGGAACAATCATACTAATTTTCAGATCATCCATATTTTTATTTCCATTATTAACTACTTTAACTTGAGCTGATAAATAATCACCAACCATTACTTCTTCCATAGCTAATTGAACAGATGCTAACTTAACATTTTGGTAAACTCCTTTGATTCCAATGTTAAATTGTTGTTTGACAATAAATTCTCCGTCAGTAACAGCAATTACTACTTTAGCTTGAGTTTTTCCAGATTCAGGAACCCATTCTACTAAACCATTCTCAGTCATGGTCATTCCATTCGGAGCCTCTGCTAAAGTAAAAGCGATTGCATCGCCATCAGGGTCCATTGCTTTAAACATGTAAGTGTACTTAACATTCTCAGTAGCCATAGTAATAGGATTTGATAACACTACAGGCGCATGATTCACAACTGGTTCCTCTTCAGGACAACCATCTGTATCTTCAATACCATCGAAGTCTTCAGCCTCTGTTGGACAAACATCAACATCATCACAAATGCCATCAGCATCAGTGTCAACACAAGTATAAGTACAACCGTTATCTTCTTCTGTAGCTAAAGGATTGTAATTATCAGCAGTTAAATCAGTACAACCAAGTACTTCATTAACATCACATACACCATCAGCATCAGTATCAACACAAGTATAAGTACAACTGTTATCCTCTTCTGTTGCTAAAGGATTATAGTTATCAGCAGTTAAATCAGTACAACCAAGTACTTCATCAACATCACAAACACCATCATTATCAGTATCAACACAAGCAGGTTGTTCTAAAACAGTAACTTTAATTTTTTGATTAGATGTTCCACCATGAATATCTTTTGCAACAATTGTAAAGTAATAATCTCCAACATCTCCAACTGCTGTTTGCCAACTAAAAGTGAAAAACTTATTATTATCATCATCAACCAACTTAATTGGTTTTGGATTTACTTCTACACCGGTTTCCCATCTTGAACCCGCAGTAATAGTAAAATCATCACCGTCAATATCAGAGACACCAAAATCAAATTGTAAAAGGTTTCCTTCAACAACAGTTTTGTCAGTAATTTTTACAATGTGCGGTGAATGATTTTCTTCTTCAACAAGAGGACAACCATCTTCTTCAATAGTTCCTGCTTTTGCTGGACAAAGATCATCAACATTACAAACTCCATCGTTATCATGATCTTCGCATGGAACTTCACAAGCTTCAGTCACAGTAAATGTATAATGTTCTGAAACTGTTTCAACACCATCATTAACAGTAACTGCAATGTCATAATCTCCTGCTGTACTACAATCAGCAGTGCCAGCTAAATGAACTTCTTTTCCACTAACAATATGGTAAGAAACCCAATCCGGTTTGATTACATTAAATTCAAATACATCTTCAGGATCAGCATCTTCAGCAACAAAAGTTGCAAAAAATGTTTCTCCTTCATCAATTAATTCATCCCCTTCAGAAGTTAAAACTGTTAATTGATTTACATCATTAATAGTTACTTTAACTTCTTTTTTAGTTTCTGTAACAGTGTCATCAACAATAAACACTAAAGTTTCAGTTTTACTCTGTGCAGGATGTTTAACAAAAGTATAATCAGTATTCCAAGTTAAAACAAATTCATTCATACTTGTTTTAGATAATTTAACTTCTTCCGGAACGTCTTCATAAGAAGGCATTACACAAAGAGAGTTTCCAAATGGATTAGGAATGGTAAACAAACATTCTTTAACTTTAACTCTTAATGCTAATTTTTCTTCATCATTAACATTAATATTCAATGATAAAGTTTCCATTTCATTAATTTGAGTTTCCCCAGTAATAGTTATTTGAGGAGCATTATTAACAATTCCCCCTTCTTCAGGACAACCATCTTCATCTTCAAAACCATCAAAGTCTTCTGCTTCAAAAGAACAATCATCAGCACCATTATTAATTCCATCACCATCAATGTCTTCGTCACAGAAATCTCCTTTTCCGTCATTATCTAAATCACTTTGAGTAGGATTAATTGCATCTTTACAATTATCAACATTATCACATACTCCATCTTTATCGGCATCAGCACAAGGTGATCCAACTTCAGGACAACCATCTTCATCTTCAAAGCCGTCAAAGTCTTCTGCCCCATAAGGACATTCATCAATATCATCTAAAATCCCATCATTATCAACATCTGGGTCGCATAAATTTCCAATACCATCCTCATCTAAATCTCCTTGAGCAGGATTCTTTTTATTTACACAATTATCAACATCATCACAAACACCATCATTATCAGAATCATCACAAGTTGGAGATTCTTTGTTAACATTTAATTGTAATTCATCTTCACTTACACCAGTAGTGGTAGTAGCAATTGCTTGTATATAATAAGTAGTGTCATCATTCTCTGAAACAAAATCTAAAGTTGTTTCGAAATCAGGATTAGCATTACCAGGCATTAAACCAGGTAAATTTAAAAGAGTATCAACAACATTTTTATTTTCATCTAACAAGATTACTTCTAGATTATACTTAGCAAAAGAGTTAGCTGCAACTTGGTAACTAATAGTTTCACCAACATCAATATTCATCTCTTTATCTATGCCCATTCCATCACCATTAAGTACCCATTGTAAAGCCACATCAACATTTGCAGCACTTGCTAAAGGTACAATAGATAAAAGTAATAATAAAATGGAAAATAATCCAAAAATATTTTTAGTTTTCATTGTTTTGACTCTCCTAAAATTCTAATTCTAATCCAACAGTAGTACGAGGACCCATTTTAGAATTGTAAAATTCTCCAACTTTTAATCGGATATCTTTTCCAACACTAAATCCAACTCCTGCATCAATAGTTGCTTCTAATCCATTATCTTCAATTGATTTATCTTGACCAAAAACTTCGTAACTGTTCTTTCGGCTTTCATCAACCAAAGCTACACCAACCATTGCATAAGGTCTGAAAACACCTAAATTAACACTAGCAACTCCATGTCCACTAGCTAATCTTCTTAAATCAGAACTTTCTGTTCCATTTTGAATATCGCCAGATCCATAAGCTTTACTTTCAGATTTCGCTTCTAAACCAGAAGCAGCAACTTCTAATCCCAAATAAGATTTTTTACCAACAGGTGCATGAACTCCAACAGAAAAATCACCATCAAGTCGTTGTTCAGTTCCCATCCAAACTCCGGAAGCACCAAGATTTACTCTAACTTCTCTAGGTTCTTCATATCCGCAAGGATGATCAGTAACAAAAGTTTTGTAAGTTAATAATTCATCAGCTTTAACTTTAGCAGCATCTGCTGCTGTTTTTACATTATTCAAAAGAACATTTACTTCATTAACATTAACAGTTGACTTTTCAGCATTTAAAGTAGTTCTTAATGCTTCTGAAGGAGTTGTTTTCTTAACTTCTTCTCTTGATTCCAGTTCATTTGATTCAACTTCACAAGATGAAGGACTTAAATGATCTGCCAAAGCATATTCAGCTGTTTTTAATTTTTCATTTGCAGTTTCTAAAGCAGTAATTCTTGTTTGCATTCCGGCATATTGATCTTTACAACTTTCTTTCATTTTGTTTAAAGCAAATTGACTTTCTTCACCAAGTAAACCGTTAATTTTTTCTTCAACGTCTTTTACATAATCTTCAACAGCTCCAACATCTTCGTATAATTTTCCAACACCATTATTTAAAGAATCTAATTCAGCATTAACATCTCGAGCAGTACTTTCAGAATCTTCATTGTTAACAATATCTGTAAGATCTTCGTTCTTAGTTAAGTCCATTACTTGTACATCTTCTTTAACAGGTTCTGCTAGAACAGCTGGTTCAGCTACTTTAATAACATCTTCAACAGTTGCAGCTTGATAACCTGCTTGAGAACTATCATAACATAATTGTTTTGTAGGACATAAATTTGTCACGTAAGCATCGGCAGGAATTCCAAGTGCTTCTGCTTCTGCAGGATTTTTACAATCCCCATTTCCATCAAATTGAGTAACACAACGTACCCTTGTCTTACTTTTTCCAGAAGGTTTACAACCAACAACTATTTGTACTTCTTCATTATTATCATTGTGTCCATCAACATAAATTTCTTGTCCAGCAGGACAATTGTGAGCATTAACTTTTGGCCTTTCATCAGCTAAAGCATTTCCTCCTAGAACTAAACTTCCCAAAACTGCAGCACCAGTAAGTGCTCTTTTAATCTTATTCATTTTAATTTACCCCCGTAAAAATCTGTTTTTATTGTAATTTTCTACTTTGGAGTAGCACCTGGTATATAAACTTTTCGTAACTATTGCTAACTAAAAGTAGTAACGGGTTAGAAAATAGATATCCTAAAAGAACTGATAAAGAATTCCCAAGACAAACATAACCATTAACAATATGCCTAAAACCTTTGAAATATTAATAGAATACTCTGGCTTTCGATCACCTAATTTCTTAGCTTTCCAAAACATTAAAATGATTAGAATCCCTTCTATTCCTCCAGCAACTCCACCAGTAATAGCTAGAGCTTGAATAAAAGAAGTTACCCCTAAGATCCCAATTAGAAAAGGCACTGACACCGTAAGTGCAAAAGCAACATTTCTTGTTCGATGTAAATCAAGATCATAAACCCATAATAAAGCTAATCCTAAAGCTAAAAAAGAAGTACTCATCGAAAAGATTGCAAACAGATTTCCTAATAACTCCATTATTTTTCCACCAACCACATTACCTAAAGTGGTAGTAGCAATCTGACCAGTGCTTGTTCCTGTTGCTCCAACAACAACTAAAGCAAACAAAGCATAAACAACTAAAGGGATAGCACTGCCAATAATAATTGCTTTCTTGATTAGCTTTTTATTATTAGAACAGATAGATTTCATTTCCGGAATTGCAGCAGCACCAACAAAAGCAAATAAAATTACTCCGTAAGGAAAAAACAGTTGTGTTTTATTATAGCTAGTAAGATTTCCGGAATCAAGATGAAAAAATCCCCAAACAATTATTATGAAAATAATAATCAACATTATTGCTCCAAAAACAATTTCTGTGTTTCCTACCGATTTTAAACCAAAATAAATCAAAGTAGAAAGGATAACAAAGAAACAAATACTAAACATTAAAGAAGCACTTATCTCCAAACCCAAAAACAAGAAAGACCAATTTCCCAAGTTAAAAATATCAGCTAAAACATTTCCACTGCCGATAAAGTAAGCAATTAATGCTCCATAAATTGCAAAGATAATCGAAAAAGACATTACATGTTTTCCCCATTTACCTAAATACTTTTCTGCATATCCGGGAAGTTGATGTCTGCCCTTAGTTCTTAGAGCAACTTCACCAACACATAAATTCAATATTAAAACAGCAAAACCAAGAATCACTAAAATAATCATCCCGGGAATAAATCCAGATTTAGAAATGGCATAAGGTATTCCTAAAACTCCAGCCCCAATGATTGTTCCCACCAAGGTGGCTATAGCCATAATAAATTGTTTATCTGCCATCTTTTTTATTAATAGTAAAATTTAGGCGTTTATATATGTTTTGTAGAAAGTAAAAAGCCACTACCCACTGGTCAAGTGCGGGCAAACTATATAAATAAGTTCTACCACTAGAAATAATGAAAAAGAGTTGAAACAAAACTACCAAATTAAGATTTTCTTTCAAAAGACAAAATCTATTATATAGTTACGTTGGGCTTGCTCTTTTTCTAAACCTCAATCTAAATTAGGCGAAGATTGGAGGTAAATATAAATGAAATTAATAAAACCAAAAATAAAAATTACAACTAAAGCATATACTCAAATAAAGACTCCAAAAATACTAACACCACAAATTGCAGAATTAATAGGCATCCATTTTGGAGACGGATGTATTCATGTGAGGAAAAGAAAAAGTTATATTGTAACTTACACATTTAATGTAAAAGATAATAAATTAATTGAAGATACTAAATCATGGTTCCGAGAGTTGTTTGGAATAGAGTTAAAATCATTTGTAAAGAATAACGGCCTCCACCTCTATACTTGCTCTAAAATGCTATGTTACTTCTTACATGAAAATTTTGGAGCACCCCTAGGAAAAAAGGATTTCTTATCAATTCCTCCTATAATCAAAGAAAAAGATATTTACTTGAAAGCATTTTTACGAGGATTACATAGAACTGATGGTTGTGTTTTCATAAAAAAAGATAAAAAGTATAGATATCCCATTGTTAAAATAACAACAAAATGTTATGACTTTTCTATACAACTTCAAAAAGCCCTAATTTTATTTGATTTCAGAGCAACTATCAACAAAAAAGTTGACCAAAGAGGGTGTGTTGGTTACGACGTTACACTCCATGGAACAAAACAATACCAAAAATGGATTTCTGAAATTTCAGATAAAAAGAAAATAAAAAGTGGGGACACTGGGATTCGAATTTCTGAACAATAAGTATTCACTTATCATTTCCCAGATCTAAGGCTTGCTTCAGGGAAAGTTATTTCATCGCTAAAAAGCTCAACTCTCCATTACTGGAGGCCCCTATACTAGCCAGGCTGTACGGACTTAAATCCTTTATACTATGTCCCCACAATTATCAAAGAATGAAGTTCATTTATTAAGTTTTTTGTTTTAAAACTAAAATATTAAAAAAGAATAATGATATTCTAACTAATATGATTAAACTCGATGGTAAATATGGTAGCGGTGGCGGAGCATTAGTCAGAACTGCTTTAGCACTATCTACATTAACCGGCAAACCATTCGAAGTAAATAACATTCGGGCAGGTAAAGGAGATGGTGGCGGATTAAAAGCACAACACCTCCATTCTATTAAAGCCCTACAACAAATTTGTAACGCAGAAACTAATCCAGTAGAACTTGGAACAAAAGAATTAACTTTCCATCCCGGAAAAATCAAACGAGGAATTTATGAAATTAACATTGGTACTGCTGGAAGTATTACATTATTCTTGCAAGCAATAATTCTTCCTTGTTTATTCGCACCAGGAAAAGTTACACTAAAAGTTAAAGGCGGCACTTGTGGCAAATGGCAAGCGTCTGTTTATTATTTACAAAATGTTTTACTTCCTCATCTGCAAAGGTTTGTAGAAAAAATTGAATTGAAAGTGATTAAGAAAGGTTACTATCCAAAAGGTGGTGGAGAAGTTCATTTGGAAATCACTCCTAGATTTAAATTAAACGAATATGATTCCTTTCCTGCTTTCTATGAAGATTTAAATTTCAAAACTGCAAAAATAAAATTAACTTCTCAAGGAGAATTAGAACAAATCCGTGGTATAGTCAATTTATCCGCAGAATTAGAAGAAAAAGAAGTGGGTGAAAGAATTAAAACCACCGTTGAAAGTTTGTTAAGAAATTATCAAGTTCCAATTAATGTTCGTATTGAATATGGAGAGACGTTCAGTATTGGTGGAGAGATTGTTCTTTGGAGTATCTTTAGTCAAAACGGAAAAGTAGACTTTGATAACCCTACCATTCTCGGTGGAGACGCTTTAATTGAAAGAAATAAACGTTCAGAAGATGTTGGTAAAGAAGCTACTGAAATGTTAAAGAAAGAAATATCTTCTCACACTGCTGTTGATAGAAATCTGACAGATCAATTAATTCAATTTATGTCTTTACTACCAGAATCAGAAATTGAAACTAGAGAAATTAGTAACCATACAAAAACAAACATCTATGTTGCCGAACATTTCTTAGATATTGGATTTAAGATTGATGGAAATAAAATTAAAGTTGAAGAAAAATAAAAAAATAAACCATTCAATTCTTAATCATTGCCATTAATGGTTTGATTATAAACACAACAAAGACTATCGCGTACCAATACCAAGCTAATGATGTTACACTAACCCAATATTTTGCAATTATAAATGCAAAAGCCAACATTGCCATTTCATCCGAAGCCACATCCACAAGCGTGAATCTCTTTTTCTTGTAATTAAATAAATTCATTAATCCCATTTTATTTACCTCTTTTTGTAAAACCCATTACAAAAAAGGTAAAAAGGACGAAGTCCTTTGTTTACCTCAATTTTTGTAATACTTACAAAAGAATCTTTTGTAATACTTATTACAGAATCAATACTTTATTCTTTTTAAATATTACTTAAACAAAACAAATATAAACTAATAAAAAAACATTTCCTCTATGAAAAGAGGTTTTAGCACTAAGAAATATCTGCAAGCGCAAACAAAAGCAATTAAAGACAGACTTTCTAAGTTTGATAATAAGTTATATTTAGAGTTTGGTGGAAAACTTCTTTACGATGGCCATGCTTCTCGAGTTCTTCCCGGTTATGAAGCCGATGCAAAAGTTCAACTTCTAAAAAAACTAAAAAACTTAGAAGTAATTTATTGTATTAGCGCAAAAGACATCGAAAGAGGTAAAATCAGACAAGATACCGGATTAACTTATGATTCCCAAGCACTAAACGAAATTCAAGAAATAAGAAATCAAGGATTAAATGTTTCTACAATAGTTATTACGTTATACGAAAATGAAAAAAAAGCATTAAAGTTTAGAAATAAATTAAGACGTGCAGGAAATAAAGTTTATTTGCATCCTAAAGTTTCAGGTTATCCTAGAAATATGAAAAAACTATTAAGTAAAGAAGGCTTACCAAAAAAACCATTTATTAAAACAAAACAACCATTAGTTATCGTTACTGGCACAGGAGGTAATAGTGGGAAAATGGCAGTTTGTATTGCCCAATTATTCCATGAACAAACCCAAGGGGTTAATGCAGGTTATGCTAAATTCGAAACATTTCCTGTCTGGAACATGCCCATCAATCATCCGTTAAATATTGCTTATGAAGCCGCTACTGCTGATTTAGGAGATCAGAATATAATTGACCCCTATCACTTAAAACATTACAAAAAGAAAGCTGTTAATTACAATCGTGATATAGAAAATTTTTGGATTCTTAAAAAAATGATTAAAGCAATTACTCTGAAAGACAACTATATTAACCAGTATCATTCCCCAACAGATATGGGAGTAAATATGGCTAAAGCAGGAATTATTGATGACAAAATTGTTAGAAAAGCTTCTAAAGAAGAAATCGCTAGAAGATTTTACCGTTATCAACAAGAGTATAAAAGAAAACAACAAACTAGAAAAACAATGAACAATATTAGGAAGATCCTGAAAAAAGCTAAAGTAGATGAAAAAAAGTATCCTTTAATGAAAATCTAACTTCTCATCACAATGTTTATAAAACCAATCTGATTTTGATACCTAAAATGGAAGAAAAACATTGTACATCATGTAAAAAGAAAGTTGCTAATGATCCAGGGAACGTAATTTTTGCTTGTCCAAGTTGTGGTAAATACGAAGTCGTAAGATGTAGTAGATGCCGAGTTGACGCAGTGACATTTAAATGCCCAAGTTGTGGATTTGAAGGACCGAACTAAGAGGTAAATAATTATGGCAAAAGCAATTATTACATTTAAATTAATGCCTGAATCTGTAGAAGTAGATTTAGAACCGATTAAAGAAAAAGCTTTAGCAATCGCTCGAGAAGCTGGCTCCATTGGAGAAATGCAATCTAGAATCGAACCAATCGCTTTTGGTTTAAAAGCAGTTATGATTTTAGCTATGCTTGAAGTTGAAGGCGGAGACTTTGATGGTATCGCTGCTAAGATGCAAGAAATCGAAAATGTTCAGTCTGCAGAAGTTGCTAAAATGGATTTAGCATTAGGTTAAACTTTTAATTTTATTTCTTTTTTCATTATTCTTTTTAGAAACTATTTTAAACTCCAAAGATTTCTTCTTAATGTTAATCTTTACAAAAAGAGGTGATTATAATGGCTAAAAAAAGAAAAGTTGCAAAAAAATCAGCACCAAAAACTGTTGGAAAAACATGTGGCAGTGGATGTTGTAGCAGTTCATGTTGGTTCTGGACATTAGTATCAGAAGCAGGATTGTATTTCTTCTTCTACTATCTATTGTATGTGTTAGAAGTAAGTGTTGATAAGTGGTTAGCTTCTCTAGTTCTATTGGCGCTAATTAACGTAAGTTTTTTTGCATGTCCGTACATGAGAAAACATTTTATGTAAAAAGATTATTTTTTTTTATTTTTTATTATCTTTAGAATTTCCTTAATACTTTTCTCAGTCTTTATCCCGTACAAAGAAAAGTGTGTTCTTGTCCCTTTTAACTTCTTCAACATTAGATCCATCTTCTTTGGTTCTAATTTATATTTCTTACCAATCACATGCAAATCATAAAAACCAACTAAATCTTTCTTAGCTTCTGCTTTCAAAGTATTTAGAAACTTCTCTTCCTCTGGAAACTTATTGTTTTTCACCATCTTAGAAACTAGTTTTGAATCAAATAACTTTCCTGTCCATAATGGCCCAGCGTAATCAAAATTAAATTTACAATCACATTTCCCTAAATTATAATTAGAAACCCTATGATTTAGGCACTGCGGACAAAACAATAAATACTGATGATGTTTGATTAATTCATCACATTTAACTTTGCCCTTCTCACTTCTAAAATAAATCCGAAAATAATGATCTTTGTGATAAGCTAAAATAGGAACCATTGCTTTGTCAAACTGAATTCCTTGTAATTGAACTTTCCGAATCAATATCCGCAACCCAATCTCATGCATCATATAATTCCTTAAAGACCGAGCCCAATACTTCCTTTTAGTAACTTTTGGATATGTTCCAGTTAAAGCCGCCGTATCTGTTGCTGTTATTGCTAAAATCCCGTTACGTTTAATCTTGTTAACCGCCACAGAAATGAAAGGATTAGGAGTTCCAAACGGATCAATGTCAATGTAGTCCATGTATCCACATGATTCGTCGCAATGTTGATTTAATAAAAATAGTTCTGCATCTTCGTTAGAAATTTTTATATTCTTTTTAAAGAGACCATTCAATTCTAAATTCTCTTCTATGTTCTCAACAAAATTTTCTTTTTTATCATTCAAATATAAACAATCTAACTTTCCTTTTTTCAACTCTTTCAAAAAACGTAACCCTCTAATCCCAGAACCTGCTAGAGGCAAAGCTAAACCCATTCCTTTATTTGAAATAGAATTCAATAACACAATTGAAATGTTTCTATTAGACTTCATCATCGGATTATAAAATACTTCTTGTTTCTTGTTCGCATCTCGTTTTGGAAGAGTTGCTTTGATTTTCGTTGTTTGTTCTGTGATAAGTTTCATATAAAAAAAATAAAAGAAAAAGTTATTTAACTATTTTTCCTTTGTAGAAGGTTTTACTAACATAATCTGATCTGCATAGTGACCTCCCTGAATATCAACATAAGGTACATAAGGGGATTTTTCTGAACAATCTCCATCCAAAAGAAAATTAATTGGTATGATGCCTTCTCTAAAACAAGTACTAATAAGACCACTTCCCGCTTCCCCATCACTTTCTGTATTAAGAGGTAAAGAATTTTTCCCAACCAGTGTTGAAAAATCTAAAGCCAAATCTAAATCATGAAGATTCTCTTCTCCAGGAGTAGATTGTAAAAATCTTAAAGGAACTGCTGTTGATCTCTCTGCATGAAAAAAATGATTACTTGATTTCTGAAAAAATGAAAGGAGGTCATCGCCTTCAATTTCTGTTGGTAATCTTGCTTCCAATCCATGAAGCATAACGGGAAAATCTTCTACTCCAGAAATTGCTTTTGCATCAATTAATTGTTGATATAAATCATAAATAATGGAATTCATACTAAAATCTTCAAAAGATTTAGTTTCAAAATACTTTCTACCTTGATCAAGAGATTCTTCTGAACCAAACAATACTATTCCTGGAGTCATACTAATTGAACGTTCAATGTAAGGAATTCTTTCTCCAGTTAATTTAAGAAAATCAACTGGATTAGCATCTTTTCCAGAAACTTCATCAGTAATTTTAAAATGTTCTGACATCACACTAAGCTCTCCAGCAAAATGATCCGCCCAATCAGCATTAGGATTTGTTGCAATTATTTCCGCTCTTTTTCCCCGGTATAACTCACTAACTTTTTTAGATTTTTCCTCTCTTTGAACACTTAAATCTTTAAAAGATTCACAACTTCGATAACGCCCATACACATTTCTAGCTAAAGAAAACAAATCATCTGGGGTCGCAACTCTTAAATCTTTAATTCCTAATGCTTGAATTGCTGAATTAATAGTTACCACACCTTCATAAGTTCTCCAATTAACTAATTTAAAAACACTTCTTATATTTGGATTAGGAGGAGATTTTTTCAGAGAAAACTCTTGCGCTTTCCTAGCTAAATCATAACCGGTAACTTCTGTCCCTAATAGATTTCCGTTAGTAAAAATTCCAATTTCTCCCAAGGGAGTTTCATCAGCTGTATAAATTTTTTCAGTCTCTTTAACTAAACAATCATGTTTACAAGAAGCTGTATATTTACAATCCAATCTTATTGCGTCTACCATGATAGTAAAGAAAAGGAAAAAGTATATAATGATTGTGGGACTGCAGTAATAATTAATTTAAAGATAAATTTAAAAAAGAACTTCAATAATAATCTAAACATGGCAACTAGAAAGGTACTCCTAACAGTAGTCGGACATGTAGATCACGGTAAAACATCTTTACTAGATAAAATTAGACAAACCGCTGTTACTAAAGGCGAAGCTGGTGGAATTACTCAAGCCGTAGGAGTTTCTATTATTCCTATGGAGACAATTAAAAAAATCTGTGGCCCTTTGCTTAACGCTTTCAAAGGCAAACTCAGTGTTCCTGGACTTCTAGCCATCGATACGCCTGGCCACGCTGCCTTCACTTCTCTAAGAAAACGAGGCGGCTCTTTAGCAGACATTGCCATTTTAATCGTTGATATTACTGAAGGTTTTAAACCGCAAACTATTGAATCGATAGAAATTCTTAAAGCCAATAAAGTTCCGTTTATTATTGCTGCCAATAAAATCGATTTAATCCATGGCTGGCAATTTGATAAAGAAAAACTTCTCTTACAAAACATTAACAATATGAATCCGCAAATGCAAGGGGAATTTGAAAAAAAGTTATACGAATTAGTTGGAACAGTCGCTGAACATGGTTTGCAATCAGAACGATTTGATCGAGTAGAAGATTATACTAAACAAATTGCTATTGTTCCCGTTTCCGCACATACTGGTCAAGGAATTCCTGAATTACTAATGGTTCTTACTGGGTTAGCACAGAAGTTCTTAGAAAAAAAATTAGAAATCGAAGAGACTGGTAATGCTAAAGGTACAATCTTAGAAGTTAAAGAAGAAAAAGGAATGGGAACAACTTTAGATGCCATTATTTATAATGGCCAATTAAAAGTTAATGATACTCTAGTCATTGGTGGCATAGATCAAGCCATCGTTGTCAAAGTGAGAGCATTATTAGAACCGGCAGAACTAGCCGAGATGCGAGAAAAGAAAAGTAAATTCAAAAATGTTAAACAAGTTACAGCTGCTACCGGTGTAAAAATTTCTGCTCCGGGATTAAACGAAGCAATTTCTGGAATGCCAATTATCAGCTGTTCTGGTAAACCTGAAGAAGTAGAAAAATTAAAACAGGAAGTGCAAGAAGAAGTTGGCACAATAGTAACTGAGTGCGATGAATGTGTTGGCGTAATGATTAAAGCTGATACTATCGGCGGATTAGAAGCATTAAGAAACCTATTACAAGAAAAAAATATCCCCATCTCATCTGCTTCGTTAGGAGACTTAACAAAAAAAGATCTTTCTAAACTAGAATCATTAAAAGAAAAAGATGAATTTAGTGCTATAATTCTTGGATTTAACATTAAAGTATCTGAAGATTTAATAGAACTAACTAAAAGTAAAAAATTAAAAATAATTACTAATGATATTATTTACAAAATAATTCAAGATTATGAAGAATATCTTGAAAAACTAAAAAAAGATATTGAAATGCGAAAATTATCAAAACTTGTTCGACCTTGTAAATTTGCAGTCCTTAAAGGCTATACCTTTAGACAAAGTAATCCAGCCATCATGGGTGTAGAAATAGAAATTGGCCAAATTAAAACTGGCGACCCAATTATGAATAAAGAAGGAAAGCAGATTACTTCTGCTAAAAGTATGCAAGAAGGTAAAGATAATATCTCTTTAGCTGAACAAGGCAAACAATTAGCAATGTCTATGGATGGTGTTACCATAGGTAGACAAGTTGATGAAGGAGACTTTCTTTATACAGACATTCCTGAAGAAGATTTCAGAAAACTAAAAGAAATGAAGAAACATCTCTCTAAAATGGAAATAGAAGTTCTTAAAGAAGTTGCTGAAATAAAAAGAAAAAACAACCCCGTTTGGGGCGTTGGTTGAACTGAAAGAATTGAAGTTCAACTTTGTTTTGATCAAACTTTTGTTAAAAGTTTGTAAGGAAACACAACCCAGTCTGGGGCGTTAGTTAAATTATCCTGTTAAAAACAGAAAAACATAAAAAGAAAGCCAACCTTTCAATAAATTCTGAAAACATATGGAACATATAACTGATTTATTATTAGAAGCGAGAGAAGAACTCAAACGTCTTGAACACATCATTTACGTTAGTCTAAAATACACTAGGACTGTTGATGTCATCATTAATGCTTTAGACAGATTAATTGATGTTTATAATTTAACTATTGAAGCACTATTGGAAAAAGCTAAAGATGAAAATAAAGTTACCGTTTTACCCAAAAGTCCTGCTTTGAGAGCAACAAGATTAACTGAAACATATCCAGAAGATCTAAAACTAAAAAAATATCTTCATTTTTACTCATTCTTGAAAACAATTTTAAACTTACCTTACGAAAGAAGAAGAGAATATCGTCGACATGTAACTTTGGTAGTGAGATTAGATAAGCGTACTGCTGAAGCTAATATTGATAATCTTACCAATTGTGAACGTTATGTCCATCATTTCTTTGATTATGCTTGGGAATTAGTCCATGGTAAAAAAGTGGAAGAAGATTAACTACCATCTCTAAGAACAAAAATATTAAATACTCTTCCCAATTTTAATCTAATATTAATTTGAAAGAGAGGTTGAAAATGACTCGTTTTATTGCTTTAGTATCAGGAAAAGGTGGTGTTGGAAAAACCACTACTACATTAAACTTAGGCTATGCACTTAGTAAATTAGGAAGAAAAGTTCTTTTACTTGATGCAAATTTGGTTACCCCTAACTTATCTTTACAGTTAGGCATCCTTAATCCAAAAGGAACATTAAACCAATTTTTACGTAGAGAAAAAAATATTTCTGAAATAACTTATTTGCACGAATCAGGGATATCATTAATTCCTTCTTCACCTTCATATGCAGAATACCAAAAAACAAATCCTCAAAAACTAACTGAAATTTTTGAACATTTAGATAATGCTGCAGATTTTGTTCTTATTGATTCTCCCTCTGGGTTAGGTTATGAAGTTAATCAAGTTCTAAAAAATAGTGACGAAATTTTAGTGGTAGTTAATCCTAATTTAAGTTCAGTTATGGATGCGTTAAAAACAATCCAGTTAGCAAAAACAAATGATAACATCATTGGTGGTATAATTCTAAATATGAGTCATAATGGTAGGAATGAACTTAAACCTGAAGAAGTCGCCAATATTTTAGGACATCCAATTATTGCTAATATTAAACATGATCGTAAAATCAGAAAATCTTTACATAGACAAGCACCATTAACCCACATTTATCCTCGTTCAAGATCTGCTAAAGAATTTAAACGAATCGCTGAATTTATCAGCCTTAATCGTCTTTTACAAGAATGAAAGAAAAAAGAAAGATGGATTTGCAAGAGAAAGGTTGGAATGAGAACGAAATAAAAAAAGCTGAAAGTATTTTGGAAAAAGAAGAAAAACATGATACCCATTTCTCAAAAATAGTTTTCTGGAGTGCTTTGGTAGTAATTATCTTCGCTAACTTACTAGTTTCATTAATCTTAATCCCCTTCTTAATTGTTTTAAACAAATGGCTTCTTTACACCACCATCGTTATTTTAGCGGGTACAGTGGGTTTCCTTTATAATTTTTTGATCACAGACATTGGCCATTTAGAAAAAAAACATCATCTTACAGCAGCAATTATTATTCCTATTCTTGCCTTAGCCAATATGACTATAATGGTTTTTGTTTCTAACAGATTTATCAGAGATTTAAAAGTCGATAATGTTCAACATAACATCTGGATAACTGCAATTGTCTTTGCTGTAGCGTTCATTCTCCCTTACCTTCTTGACCAAATTAGAATAAAATTAAAATCAAATTAACTTCCAATTCCAATTAAAACAATTCCAAAAATTATTCCTGTTAAAGAAAAATATTTCCACTTGTTCATTTTTTCTCCTAAATATTTAACAGAAAGAATGGTGGTCCAAATATAAGTTAAAGAAACTAAAGGATAAACTACGCTTAACTGTTCCATGCTTAAAACTATAAGATAAAAAACAGTAGCAATAATGTAAAGAAATAACCCATCCCAAAAATCAATACTGAATAACAATTTCTTAAAGGTGTATTTAATTGTTCCTTTTTTCATCACTGCAGTTCCAGTCGCACCAATAAATGAACCCACAAAAATAATTGCTAAAGCTAGAAGATTAACCATCAACTATCACCTTTTCTTTCTTTGAAGCCAACCCTAAAAGACTAACTGAAAATAATATTAATGTCACTCCCATCCATTTCCAAACATTCATTGTATCTGGAAAAAGCCAGGAAGACAATAAACTTACCCAAACATAACTAGTAGCAATAATGGGAAAAAGTACCGTTAATTCCCCATACTTAAAAGCAGAAAGCATCAACAAAAATCCTACTCCATAAAGAACAAACCCTAATATAAAAGGAACATTAAATATTGTCATTAAAGCATCCAAATTTATTTTATTAATTCCAAATTTCCAAGAAATTTGTCCAATAGAAGTAAAGATTGTACAGAGAACCATTAACAAAATAGCTTTAAATGAATTATTAATTATCATTCTAAACTTTTTCTTAATCCATTTTATAAATTTACTGAAACTATAGAATTTTATTCTTTCAATAACTGTTCAATCATCGCAGCGTAAGCAGGTCTTGCTACAAGTACACCAAAAGAAATACCTACAATCGTAGTGAAAGCAAAACCTTTCAATAACCCTGCCCCAGCAAACCACAGAGGCAACATCCCTGCGCAAGTTGTTAAGTATGCTCCCATTACAATAAACATTGCATTTTTAATTCTTTTTTTCCAATCAGAGATAACTTCCCCTTTCAATGTTTCATCAGTAATAATGATAAGATGATCTACACCAGTACCTGCAACAATAATAATTCCGGCAATCGCTGCTAAATCTAAATTCCAACCAACTAAAGAAGCAAATCCTAAAATTAAAACCATCTCAGAGATTATAATAAAAACCATTGGTGCAACAACTTTTATTTTTCTATACCTGATTAAAACAACAGTAATAACCGAAAGAATAGCCAACAAACCAACAAGAACAATATTATCCAAAAACTCTTTACCTAATGAAGGACTGATTGTGTCCATTTTAACTACATCTAATTTCACTGGTAAACTCCCAGTAATAATAATGGTCTGTAATCTTTTCATATTTTTCAAAGCGTCAGTAACCCCGTCTGCTTGTGTTGGACCAGCACCAGCACCAGAAATTTGAATGTTCATGGTTGCTCTACCTTTTAAGTCTGCCCCAATTCTTAAACGATCAACTTCGTTATCATCAAGATATAAAGCAATATCATCGCTCAAATAACTGCCGCCTTCTTCAGACAATACAGTTAATTTATCTGTTAATTCTGCTTGCCTTTCTGCAGCCTCTTCACTTAAAGTAATTCCAAAAAAGAAACTACAAGCATAACCACCATCAGAAGTTTTTGAACAACCTCTTCTTGGATCTATTCCAGAACAATCAGCACTTCTACAAACATAAGTAATATCTTTCTTTCCACCAAAGAAAACTGTTTCATTACCAATCTTTGCTTCAAACTTTCCCTGTTGAGATAATAATTCCCTAACTTCATCTTCTGTAACTCCAGCAATTTCAATTAAAATAAAATCTTCCCCTGCTAAATCAGAAGCTGCTCTAACAATAACATCGCTCAGCCCATAAACGTTTAACCTTTCTTTAAGATTAGCAATCGTAATTTCTAAATCCTCTTCAGAAATTGGTTCAGCAGGTTTTAATAAAACTCTTGTTCCACCCTCTAAATCTAAACCTTTTCTTAAATTAGAAGTTGGAGCTTGATATATTTTTAATCCTAAATCTATTTCTCCTGAAACATCTCTCTTTGTTTTAAGAGTGTAAAATCCGTCACTAGTCTCTAGCATTAAACTCCTATTTTCTTTCAGGTTAGAAGTTAATTTATAAAAATCATCTGCAGTGTTTATTTTTTCACCGTTAAAAGAAATAATTTTTTCTTTAGCTAACGGCGTTAATTTCGGAGAAGGATTTTGTATCCCTGCTAACTCTGCAGAAGAATTCTGAACAACACTTCTGATTGTCACTCCCTCATTTCCAAATACTTTCGGATGAATAGAAACAATTGCAAAAACTAAGAAAATAACTAGCATAATTACTCTCCAGTTCGAAATGATATTTTTAAGTCTTTGATTCATTTTCTCTTTTTCTCAATATACATTCTTAAAATCCCTACGTTCTGAATCCAGGTCATAACTAAATCAACCAATAATCCAATAAATAAGATGATCATAATTTGTTTAACAACTTCACTCTCAACAAATATTAACGCAACTCCAATTGCAACAAGGGTAGTTGTACTCATTGTTAAACCAGTTTTCATCGCCCCATAAACACGGTCCATCACTGTACCTTCTTTCCTCTTCAATAACCTTGTACTAAGAAGAATATCTGTATCAACAGAATAACCAATTAACATTAAAAAAGCAGCAATCCCTGCCGTACTTAATTTTATTCCAGTCAAATTAAAAATTGATAAAGTAACAATGATATCAGATAATGCAGCTAAGATAACTGCTAAACTTGGAATAATAGTTCTGAAATAAATTAAGACCACTATTCCCATTAATAAGAAAGCGATAATTAAAGCCATAAAAGTTTGCTTAAAAAAACTATTTCCTAACGCTGAACCCATCACTTCAATACTATAATCCTCTTTACCAAGATTATATTTTTCTGTAACTGCTTTTGTTAAAGCGTTAATCTCAGAATTTTCCTGTGCATCTGAATCAACAGCAACACTTACAACTTGTCCTGCAGAACTGATTGTTCTTACATTAATATCTGCTTTAGGAAATTTATCTTGTAAAAATAATCCTAACTCTTCAACATTAACCATGTCTGTTTTGTCAAGAGTAATAGATGAACCACCTTTAAGGGTAATTCCTTTGTTAACAAAATCTCCAGTAACAGCTGTTTGAATTCCAATCTGCAATAAAGCTAAGACTAGAATAATAAATGGAATCAGAAGTAATACTTTGTACTTTTGCTCATAAATATCTTTCAACTTCATCTTTCTCTTTAAATTTGTAGATTATATATAAAGATTGTGCTGTTTTACCCTAATCAACCAAAACTTTAATATAAAACTTCATTTATTCAAGACCTATGGCAAAAAAAGAATCTAAAGACGAACAAATTGGTTTTCATAAAGGTAGCTTGGCTACTTTAGCTAAAGAACGTGAAGAATTTATGCGTATTCTGCAAATAGTTGAACAACTAATGCAAATGCACATTAAAGAACTTAAAGATCTTGGCGTTGATTTACAGAAACAAGCAAGTGATGTTACTAAGAAACTTAAGGGTAAGAAACCAATTGAAGACGTCTTGTAAAGAAAAAGAAAGATTAAAAAAAAGAAAAAAATATTTTTTCTATTATTTTACTTTAACAACAAAGCTAGTAAGAACAGAATCACTGATAGTAAAATAACAATTCCTGCTACAAACAGTAAAGTCATTCTTAAATTACTAAAGCCTGATTCTTGAACTCCATCTTGACTGAAATCAGTAAAATCTAAAGGTTGAATCTCAACACTGGACCCACTTGTTTGTGGTGGAATATAATTGTCCAATAAAGTATTATATTGGTTATTATCTTCCCCATTAAGAAGGTCGTCAATGTCATCTCTTAGATCTATGATGTCATCTTCAAGCTCTGATAAATCATCTAAAAGACTTTCATCGATATCATCTTCATCTTCAAGATCATTAATCATGTCTTCAACATCATTCTCAAGATCTTTCAAATCATCATCTAAATCTTCAAGTTTCTTTTCATACTTCTCAATGTCTTTGTCGTCATCATCTTTTACTGCTTTCTCGTACTTCTTTTCAAAATAAGTAAAGTCATCTTCATCACTTTCAAACTCATCTTTGTACTCTTCGTACTCAGCTTCATCAGCAGTTTGATCATCGTCAGCAGGAGTTGAACCATCTTCTCCAGCACTATCACAAGCATCTCCTAATCCATCTCCGTCAGTATCTACTTGAGTAGGATTAGCTGCTAATGGACAATTGTCAACTGAATCTAAATGTCCGTCTGCATCAGTATCAACAGGAGTTATAGGATCTACTTCACAAGTAGTAGCATCAAATTCCTCTGTAGCTAAAAAGATCACCATCTCTTCAATTAACTGATTAAACTTTTCAGCAAGAGAAGCAAAATCTTCAGCTAATGAATTACCTTGAGCTTCCAATTTTAAAACGTGACCATTTAAAGATTCTTCATAACCTGCAGAAAAAATTATAGTAACCGCTAATCCAAACTGAATTGTCTCAGCTTGTTCTTCATCTCCAGTACACATTGCTGTTTGATAAGCCACTACAGAATCTTCAAACATTCCTTTAAACAGTAAATAAGCATTTTCGCTTTCTCTTAATGCATTCATTAAATCATCATCAGGATCAACTGGACCTTCTGGATTATAATCTCTGTCACAAACATTGCCAATACCATCAGCATCAACATCTTCTTGACCAGAATTAGCTACAAAAGGACAGTTATCTTCTAAATCATAAATTCTGTCTCCATCAGTATCAAGCTCAACTGGGTCAACTGGATCTTCTGGGACATAATCTCTGTCACAAACATTACCAATACCATCATGATCGAAATCAGCTTGATTTGGATTAACTACTAAAAAGCAATTGTCTTCAGAATCAACAAATCCGTCACCATCAGTATCAACTGAATCTACTGGATCAACTGGGTCTTCAGGAACATCTACATAATCAAGATCGCAAACATTACCAATACCATCATGGTCAGCATCTTCTTGACCAAAATTAGAGGTTAATATACAATTATCGCAAACATCTCCAATGCCATCATTATCAAAATCAGCTTGATTAGGATTTGCTGTTTCTAAACAGTTATCACAAACATCGCCAACACCATCATTATCAGTGTCTTCTTGTTCAGGATTAGCAGTCAAAGGACAATTATCATTTGCTTTATCTACCCCATCACGATCTGCATCGTGTTCATCTAAAATAGCTACAATTGTATTATAATTGTCAACATCAACAGTTTTTACTTTTTCAAAATCTGCAAGTAATTCATTTAAACTTAATTCTTCAGCTAAACTAATAGCCTTATTTAAAATTAAAATTTCTCCATACAAAGAACTCTCTAAATTATGTAACCCATTAAGAATTTCTTCTGTAGGACCAATAGCACCAAGTTTAACAAACAAAAGATTAAAATCTTCGTTTAATGATTCACTTGATAACTTTAATTCACTTAATTTATAACTTAAAATTGCTTCTTGTTCATCATCAGCAAGAACAAATGAACTAACTGAAACTAACAAAAGCAAAATAATAAATAAAGATTGTATTTTTTTTGTTATCATTGTAATTTTTCCTCCAATCAATTAAATTACTACCTCTTAGTGAGACTTCTTTTATAAAGTTTTCGTAAACATCTACTCAAAAGTAACAAATCCTGCGAAAGATTTAAATACCAGCACCATTGGGAAGTAACAAAACAATTAAAATTACGAGGGTTAAATAAAAATGGTAAACTATTTAAAAAAAATATTAACTTCTGGATTAGTAGCAGGAATGATTATCGCTCCTGGATGTGGAGATACTAATAATATACATATCCACAATTATAATAAAGATGCAAAACAAGAATCATCTGACGTTAGAGTAGATACTCAATTTAATGATGGTTATCGTCAAGCTGATATTCAAACTGAAGTTATTGAAGATTTATTTGTTGCAGAAGACAATTTAGATTTAAACGCACAAGATACAAACATTGATTCTAATGTAGAAGACTTACTTACTACTGAAGTTAGTGCAGATTTAAAAGATATTTATACTGCAGAAGTTACAGATGTAGAAGATACATATGAAGTTAAAGCAGATGTAAAAGATTCATACGAAGTTAGCGACAACACAGAAGTAGAAGACACTTATGAAATTAATGTTGATACTAATGTAGAAGACGCTTATGAAGTTAACGATGTAGAAGATGTATTTGAAATTAACGCAGATGTAGAAGACACATATGTTGCAGAAGTTAACGATGTAGAAGATATATTTGAAATTAGTGCAGATGTAGAAGACATTTATCTTGCAGAAGTTAATGATGTAGAAGACGCATATGAAGTTAATGCAGATGCAGAAATTGAAAATGACGCTGCTGATTCTTTAGTAGAACAAATATTAAGTTGTGAAAATTTAAATGAAGTTCCTGCTTGTTTAGGAGATGATTATGCAACTTTAGTTTCTACAGGATTAGAAGTTAACACTGCGATTGATTTAGAATATGCAGGCGTAACTACTGATCAAGATGTAGACCATTTCAAGATGATTGTTTCTGGAAACCCTTGTGTATTACCAGAATACTTTGAAGAAAGTTGTCTTGCTTGGATAAATACAGAGAAACCAGGAATATCTACTGTTAAATTAATTGACGAAGAAAATATTGAAATTAGAGGAGGCTTGTTAGAAAGAATTGCTGCTCTTACTGTACTAGCTAATGGAGAAGTTCAAGGAAGTGAATGTGTTATCACTGGAATTGATCCAAACACAGCATCAGTTAATTGTAATGAGCAACCAGAAGAATAATTTTCTTTTTTTCTTTTTTCTTTTTTAATATATAAAAATCAAATAATAACTTCTCCACGATGAATCTTTGGTAAAAAATTTAGAATCTTTTTCTCTTTATATTTAGCACAACCAAAAATTTCCTGATTATATTTCAATAAAATAAACTTATTATCATCACCTAAATCTTTTTCTAAATCTATACCCTGGAAATAATCTTTCATTTCTTTTTCAGAAAATTCGACAACATTTTTTAAGGTAACTTTATTTTTTTCAGCCTCTTTTGCTAATAATTGTGCCCCTTCTTTACTTAATCTAACGTGATTATGTTTTACCTCAGCGAAATATAACCCAATCCTATCTATTTTAAGTTTATCAATATCTAATCTTCCAATATCTTTATTAACAAGAAAAATTCTATTTTTATCATTCCTTAAATAGGCATAATCATTTTTTAAAGAATAACCAAAATCATTTTGAGTAATTACTTTAATCTTTTTAATTTCCCGCGTATTTAAAATAATTAATTTTTGCATAATACTAAAGAACTATAGATAATTTAAAAACTTATCCTACTTTATTCAACCGGTTCCAATTTAATAATCTGTACCGGACAAACATCAACAGCTTCCTGATTCTGAGAACGAGCATCTTCAGTTTCAATTATTCGGTCCCAATGATTGTCAACTTTCTTACTTTCTTTAAGATGAGCCATTCCTTCTTGATCCATTTCCCAAAAGTCTGGACAAACAGCTGCACAAGCACCGCAACTGATACATTCTTCTTTAAAGTGTAAAATTTTAAATTTTGTCATTTTTTGTCACCTTAGTTTAATTTTATTTATAATTCCCATTCAGAAATTAAACCCATTTATAATTGTTTTCTTTCTTAACCAGCCATATTAGCGAAAAGCTTATATAATCATTTTTATTTATTTAGTATTATGAAAAAGAGTGTAAGTGTTGTTAAAGTATTAAGTATTATCCTATTAACATTATTTCTAGTTGCTTGTAAAGGTCAAGTCCAAGCAGGTGATCAACCTTTAGACACTGCAGCAGCTCTTAGAATAGTACAAACTGGCACGCAAGGAATTGAAGCCAAAACATTACCTAACCAACCACCAAACTTAATTTATGACCAAAATGAATTAGTAGCTTTAGTAGAAGTTCAGAACCGAGGTAATGCTGATTTAGATGTCACTCAATGTTTTATGCAAATTACTGGTTTTGACACAAATATTATTTCTGGAAGTTTTGGCTTACCACAATCTTGTGCAGTTAATGTTGGAACTTTAGAAGGAAAAAATGTTTATAATGTTGAAGGCAGTACTAATTTACTTGAATTCAGAGCACCAAACATTGTTTTACCATTAGGAGTTTTTGAATACAATCCTAATTTAAATTTTCTAACTTGTTATGATTACCATACTGTTGCTAATCCTCAAGTTTGTGTGGACCCCTTATTTTATCAGGTTACTGCTGAACAAAAATCTTGTACTCCACAAAATGTGGTTATGACTGGTGGACAAGGTGCACCAGTAGGAATCAGTTATGTTGCTGTAGATATGGTTGGTAACAAAGCTATCTTTGAAATTAATATAGTTAATAATGGTGGAGGAAGAATTCTTGCTCCAGGAGCAAATATCCAAAATTGTGGCAGTCTTGGATTAGATTATCAAGATTTAGACAAAGTTCGTTATGAAGTAAGTTTAAGTGGTGGTTCACCAATAAGTTGTAGCCCAATTGACAAAATGGTTAGGTTAACAAATAATCAAGGAAAAATTGTTTGCAGTTTTTCAATCAATTCCCCTTCTGCTTTTGAAACGCCGTTATTTATTGATTTAGATTATAGTTACATTAAATCATTTCAACAACCAATTAAAATCGTTAGAACACCCGGAACATAAGGCAAACTTTAAAAACTCCAATTCTTTTCTCTTACTATAAATATTAATATTAAAAGAGAGGTAGATTAAAATGAAAAAAATTATATTGTCAGTAATGGTTATTAGTTTGTTATTTCTAGCTGCTTGTGAAGGGGAACAACAACAAACTTCCACTGGAGCATACATTGGTGGAACCCAAGGAGTTACAGGAAATTTTGAACCTTTTGGAGTTGAAGAAGATACAGTTTATAGTATTTTTGATACTGAAACATTTCCCATTGAATTAACTTTAAACAATAAGGGAGAATATGAACTTCAACCCGGAGATGTTAAAGTAACTTTAAAAGGTCCCTCTTTAGATTTTGGTGGAATTCCTTCTTTAAGTTTACAAAACGCAGATTTAGTTGATACTATCTCTGAGCTTCTTCCTACAGGTGGAGAAGAAACTATCACTTTCTCTTCAGACGCAGAATATAATCAAGAAGTTAATGGTTACATTGATAGAGAATGGTTTGCAGATATTGAATATACTTATCAAACTTATTTAATCATTCCAGAAGTTTGTTTGAAAGAAGACTTAAAAGACGACCGAGTTTGTGATGTAGAAGGCACGAAAACTTTCTTTGTTTCCGGTGCACCAATTACTGTTAATACTGTTAGTGAAACAACTGCAGGAAAAGGCATTATGGCTTTAACAATTAAAGTAAGTAATGTTGGTGGTGGAGACGTAACTAAGCCTGGTGAAGAATTTGGCGTGCAAGAAAGAATAACTTATTCCATTGATGATTCTAACTGGGAATGTAAACAAGCTGGTAAAATTAACGAAGCTCGTTTGATCAACGGTGAAACTAACATTGTTTGTAAATTAAAAACTGCTTTAGCAAAAGACACTTTAGCTACTAAACAAGTTAAGATCACTTTCGACTATACTTACCGAGACTTAATCTCAGAAAAGTTAAGAATTAAAGAAAGCGCTAAGTAAATTTTAATTTTTTTATTTATTTTTATCTTCTTATGTTTAGAAATCTTTATTAATTAGTTATCCTCTCGCAAATAGTTATGGCTTATGAAATAATTGATGAAGATGAAAGAATCACATTAGAAGAAACTTTTGGTTTCCGTGGTGGAAATACTTGGCGAGACGCAGTTGATGAATTAAAAAATGCCCTGAAATCTGGTTCTTTTAGAGGTGTCCCAGATAATGCAGTAATCTATGCAACACAAGTCACTCCTGAAAGATATGAAGCTTATATTGGAATTGCTGCTCCGAAAAAAGAAACAACTAACTCATCTTCTTTAATTATTCATGGTAATGAATTAGAAAGGTATATTGCCAGACTTCCTGGAAAAAATTTAGAAGAAAAATTAAGAAATATCAAAGAAGATGCGCAACAAGGTCAAATTAGTAAAAGAGCTGCACGAGCAATGATTGATACTCTTAAAGGATATAACACCCTCAAAGATAAAGATTACGCTAAAGATAAAAGTTTAGAAGGCAGCTTGCTTTAGAAGTAATTATCTTTATTCAATCAAATTTTTCTCAATCAAAAATTCTTTAATAATCTCATACATTTTATCATAACCTTTTGAATTAGGATGTAATCCATCATCTAACAACTTTGAATGATCTAATTCTTTCCATGCCTCAAATAAGTTAACAAACAAAACACTTTCTTTGTCACAAGAATTTTTAATAATATTATTATACTGCTCAACTCTTTCATTAAAGAAAAATGTAGTTTCGTAAGGATTAGTTTTACTTTCATCCACAGGGGTTAAACCCACAAAAACAATTTCAGAAGAATATTTTTTTGCTAACTCAATCAATTTTAAAATATTTGTTTTGAAATCTTCTGGAGTAGTCTGAGGATTATCTGGAGTGTCAATAAATCTAGAATCATTTGTCCCAATGCCAATTAGAATAACAAATTTATCTTCAGGTCTCTTTTTTTTAGTTCTTGCTTTACACTCTGTCTCAAAGCGATTCAATAAATCTGCAGAAGTATTACCAGAAATTCCTAAATTGTAAACTGCATTATAATAATCTTTGGCCTCAAAATAATTCTTTAATCTTCCAACCCAACCTAAACAAGGTTGTTCACCGCGACCAAAAGTAATACTAGCACCAAAACATAATATTGCATTCATTTTATTATTAATTTTTCTCCCATTTATATATCTTATCAACTCTCAACCCTAACAACATCATTCTCATTAATTCTGAAAACTATTGCGCCAATAACAATTATTACACCCATCACAATAAACGAAGTAATCAAATTTTTATTTGCTATGCTCCCTATTACCAAATTCATTATTGCTAAATAAGCGGAAACTATCATTGAAATTACTGATAATACAGTTGCCCTATTATGGCTTTCAATGTGGTCATTTTGATATTGTGAAAATAAAGGATCTCTTAAAATACTTGTTCCCCTAAGAAGAAGGTACCATATGAAAGATAATGCTGGCCCAATAATAAAAGCCATAGCAAGATAAAAAATTCCCGGAAGAATAGTGGTTAAGAAAATTGTTTTTTTCATCCCAATCTTTTCTTCGATTTTATAAGCATATTTAATTAACAATGCTCCTAAAAGTGAACCCCCTGCCATAGATATTCCCCAAAGTGCATTTGGGACACCAGCAATCAAAAAGTAAGGTTGAAAAAGAAACATGATAATATGATAAAATGGAAGTGTAAATAAAGAAAGATAAATAATTCTTCTTAATGATTTATTTTTAAGAATATGAGCAGTAGATTCTTTAAATAAAATTAAAGGACTTACTTCTTTGATTTTCTTTTGATGTTTTCTTTCTGTAATAAATAAAGAAATGATAAAAGCAATTATTGCCCCAAATGTAAAAAGCCAAATTAATAAAACAAAAGTATTTGGATCGTGGCTTCTGGCAAGATAACCACCAGTAGCTATAGCAATAACAATTCCTATTAAAGAATAGGAATTTATAGAACCCCAAATTTTACTCATTTCTTTTTCTCTTTTTTGATACTTTAAAGCATCGTATACTAACGCTTCTATGGCACCAGAACCAAAAGCAATCCCAATTCCGAAGAGAACTTGGATTATAATAAATTCATAGTACGAATAAGCAAAGATAGTCCAAATATTTCCAATAATTAGAAGAAGCATTAGGAAAGATAAAGAAAACTTTCTGCCAATCTTGTCAGCAATAATTCCTGTAGGAACTTCTGAAAATAAAACTGCAATTATTAATACTGCTTCTAAAGAAACTATTTGAAATGTATCTAATCCTCTTGAAAAATAAAATAAAGCTAAAATAGGTGAAAAGAAAAATAATGATTTGAAGAAGTAAATCCATTTAAGTTTAGTAATATTATCAAACTTCATAATTAAAAAAGAAATACGCTAATTATATAAAACTATTTACTCCCAACCATTACTATAAACGCTAAGAATGCTTCCAATTGTACATACTCATCAGAACCTTCTGTCATCCGAAATTCTACTTCTCCACATTTGTCAATTAATTCAACTTTCTTTCGATCATCCAATTCCAAATTCCAAATTTCTCTTTGAATTTGTTTAATTACATCTAAACCAGATAATCCGTAATTCAACATTAAATCAAGAAGCTTCTTTCGTGAAGCAAGAAAATCTCCCCTAGCAGCAATCCCTAACAGTTCATTTACTTCGCGAGGTTTAGCTACAGAAGCCATTGAATAAACTAATTCTGCATCAATATCTTTTTTAATTACTGCACAACTTTGCATTACATTCTCCAAACGCCGACAATCTCCGCTACAAACGTCAAATAACGCTTTCTTTGCCTCGTCAGAGACAGTTAAACCCTCATCAACTACTAACTTGTCAACCATTGCATAGATATCCTCCTCAGCAAGTGGTTTAAATCTAAACACTGCACATCTACTTTGAATAGGATCAATAATTTTCGAAGAATAATTACATGATAAAATAAATCGGCAAGTCTTAGTATAATTCTCCATCGTTCGCCGTAAAGCTTGCTGTGCTTCTTTTGTTAAAGCATCAGATTCATCAAGATAAATTAATTTGAATGGAACGTCGCCAAGAGCTCTTGTCCGTGCAAAATCTTTTACTTTAACCCGAACAACATCAATTCCTCTTTCATCAGAAGCGTTTAATTCCAAAACGTTCTGTCGCCAATTTTCTCCAAATAACTGTTTAGCAATCACTAAAGAGAGTGTAGTTTTACCTACACCAGCCGGACCAGAAAATAATAAATGTGGCATACTTCCAGTAGAAACGAACGCTTTTACTTTCTCAACAATCTCTTGCTGACCTTTAACTTCTTCAAAAGTCTGTGGTCTGTACTTTTCTGTCCAAATAGATGAAGTCATAACTATCTAGCAAACTTAATTCTTTATAAATTTTGCTTGTTTAGAGAAGATGTTTATAATTCCATTACTTCAGAACAATAATAATTAAAAAAGAAGACCAACCCAACCAAATAAAATGGCTAAACCACTAACTGAAATATTGCATGGAAATCCTTTAGAATTACTTCTTAATGAAGCAATGATGGGCATTATGCCTTTTGATGATTATTACTCTTCACTTAAACCTGACGTTATGTTAACACCAGTAGAAGATGAGAATTTTCAAATTGGAGTGATGTATTGTATTTTTGAAAAAAATGTTTACATTAAATCCATTAACGTACAAACAAATCTTAATTCTACAGAAAAAAATGGAGAAACTATTAAAAAAATATTCCAAGAAGGAATTAGAAAATATGGGGGACATATTGCTCGTATTGCCCAAATTACGGGTAATGGTGGCACTAAACAACAAAAATTAAATATTGATAAAATGGCCAAAATTAATCACCAAGCATTTCCTACTAAAAAACAACAATTAAGAGATCTTCTTTATTTGCGAGAAGAATGCCCAAATAAGTTTGGATTTTATTCAATAAGTTTAGGCCCATTTCATAAAAAATACTTTACTTATGATCAAGAAGGAACAGATGATAATCCAACACAAGCACAAATAAGTATTGCTGTAAATGGCAGAGGAGTATGGGACTTAACTGGAAATATTTGGAATAAAGAAAAGAAATTAAATGGTTTGCTTTCATTTATGACAGAACATTTTGGTTACAAAACAGATCTTAAAGATTGGAAAGCCACATATCATCAAAGAGGACATTTCCGAGACCCAATTGATTTAAGACCTCAGAAATCATAATTCTAACTGTTTTCTTTTAATTTATTTCTTAAAACACCCATAACAAAATCCCAGAAGCCCAACTTATCAAATCGTTATAAGAGATCCCAAAAAACACTACCGCCACAAATACAAGCAATAACACATAAAATAATACTTTCAATATTTTAGAAATAAAGTTGGCAAATACTACTACTAACATCGCAATTACAACAATTCCTACTGGAGATAAAATATCCATAATAAAAGTAAAAATAAAACTAATATAAAAGATTTACTTAACTAAATGAACAGTTCTTGTCGGGAAAGGTATTCCAATCTTAGCTTTGTTCAAAGCATTGTAAATAGCTTCTGTCATTTCTAACTTCTTACTGTAAGCCATACCCCATTTTTCTACCCAGAAATATGCTTTAAAATTTAAAGCAGAATCACCCATCTCTAAGAATTGTACAGTCGACTCAGGATCACTAAGTATCTCTTTATCCTTTTCCAATATCCCTAAAACAACTTTCTGTACTTGAGTAACATCACTTCCATACTCTACTCCAAAATTAACGTGAGCCCTAATCTTCGGACTAGGCCGAGTATAATTCTGAACACGAGAATTTGCTAAATATCCATTTGGAATATAAATAACCTCATTATCATACGTAACCAATTTTGTACTTCGTAAACCAATGTCGTGAATAGTTCCCACTTCACCAGACTCAATCTTAACTTTGTCACCAATTTCAAAAGTCTTATCTAATACTAAAGTCACACCACCTATTATGTTTTTCAAAGAATCCTGTAAAGCGAATCCAATTACAATTCCTAAAATTCCTGCTCCTGCTAAATAAGGGCCAATATCAATGTTCCAAATTTTTAAAACCCATAAGATTGTAATAACAACAAAAATAACTTTTACTATTTTGTGAAATAATGGTAATAAAATATCATCAAAAGTACTTTTAGTTCTTTTAGCAAAAGACTTTCCCCAAACATCAATGATTACATCTACAACCCGAGCAACAATAAAAACAAAAACTATCGCCATTAACGAATTGATTAATTGATTAGCAATTCCATTAACTTCTAAACTTAATATTGCAAATTTTATTCCTAAAGCCAAAAGAAGATAAAATATTGGAGTTTTAGTTCTTTCAAAAATAATGTCATCAACTTCAGTTTTTGTTTTCTTTGCCCATCTCTGAAAAAACTTTTCAAAAACAAATAATGATAATTTAGCTACTAAAACAAAAACTACTAAAATTAAAAGAGCAAAAACATATTTATTTTGTAAATAATTGCCGTATGGAAGAGTTCCAAACCAATTAAAAATAATTTCTTTCATTTTATTAATAAAAAATAATACTTGTTTTTAAGAGTTATGCTTTTGCTTTATGTTTATGTGTGCCCATGTGCTTATAACGATGTCTAGGATGATGATTCTTCTTTACAGCTTTTTCATCAACAGGGGGCATTCTCCGTTTAATTAAAAACACTTTAATTGAACTTAAAACAATTGTTCCAGTAATGGTAACAAAAACAATTTTCGAAATAAAATGAGCATGTTGTACTCCTGCATTAATAGCTAATTGTGCAATCGCTGCTGCTGCTAATCCTCGCGCAAAAATAGCATTAACTAATAATCTACTTTCCGGCAACATTTTTTTGGTAAGCAACGAAGATGCACCTCTAGTAAACATTAATACTATTGATAACACCACCCCAATTAAAATAGCTTTCCAATCAGAAATATCAATCATAATTCCAATGTAAACAAAAAAGAATGTTTTCAAAAGAAATGATACTTGATGATAAAAAAATTCTTCTGATGGCGTAGTTACCGAAACGCCCAACTCACCTTTAAGTGCTTTTTTCTTTTCTTTAGCTTCTTTACTTAATATTCCTTTAATTATCGAAGACAACTGTTTAGAATTCTTTAGAATTAATCCAAAGAATAACGCTGCAATTGCTCCATTACCCCGCAAAAATTCTGCTACGACATAAATTAAAAATAAGTAAGCAATGGCGATCATGTAATTGTGCTCTTTGAAAACTCTTAAGATTAAAAAAATCCAAAGTACTCCCCCAATTAAACCCACCAGTATCGCTACTGCAAATAAACTTACTAGTTGAGTTAATATATTTTGTATTCCAAAACCACCCAACTTAAGAATTTCAATCACAGTTAAAGAAAAAACAATACAAAAAACATCTGTTAAAGCAGATTCTAAAGCTAATAACGAATATAATCTCTCACTAATTTTAACTTGTTTCAAAATAGGAATAACAAAAGATGAAGATACTCCCCCCAACATAAATCCCCCTAAAAGAGATAAGACGAATGAAAATCCTCCCACCCAAAAACCAAATCCCCATAAAATCGCGGCAACAATTAACGAAGAAATAACAAAATTAAAAATTGTCATAATAAAACTTTCCGAAAATTCCCGAATTAATGATGGTAAACTAATATTGAATGCTCCGTCAAATAATAAAAATACTAAAGTAAAAGTGGTAAACACAGGTGCCAGTGAAACTAAATCAGAAGGAGAAATTATTTTTAAAGCAAAAGGACCTATAATAAATCCTAACGCAATTAGGAATAAAACGTCTGGCACGCTAAATTTTCTAAAAAACCATTCTGCAAAAAATCCGAAAAATAAAATTAGGCTAAATGCCAATAAAATTAACGATACCGCCTCCATAGTACTAGAATAACATTATTGGTTTATATATATTACGGAAAAACAAAGAAAATTAAGCAGCAATAAAAGTGAAGAAATCTAATTCTTCATGATTGCCTTGTAAAAATTGATAATTTAAAAGATCAAAAAAATATTTTTCAGCGTTCATTCTGCACTTGGTTCCTCATCATCCATTGCACCAGTAGGAACTGCACTCTTAGAAATTATTAAAATGTCACCAACCGCTTTAACTAACTGATGCGGAACAATAACTCCTTTCGCACTACCGATAACTCTACTTAAGAAAGAATTCTTTGTAGATTTAATTTTCCAACCAGAAACTTTGTTTGTTTGAATAATACTATCTTCAACATCACCGAAATACTCACCGGTATCAGTAAATACTTTTAAATCATAAGTTTCAGACACTTTTTTCATTTTTAGCATATTAAACCACCTCACTAATATAATTAAGTTAAATTTACTTAAGTTTAAATACTTTTCTGTATTTGAAGCTAACTATGAATAACGTTATGATTATTGGTACATCACATATTGCTAAACAAAGTGTGAATGAGATTAAAACCGCCGTTAGTGCCTGGAAACCAGACATTATTGCTGTAGAACTAGATTTACAACGGGCTGCTGCTTTGATGTCTGAAGAGAAAAGTAAAGTCACTTTAGCTATGATTCTAAAAATTGGTATAAAAGGTTATTTGTTTGCTAAAGTTGGCCAGTTTGTACAACAAAAGTTAGGTAAAATGGTTGGTGTAAGTCCTGGAAGTGAAATGAAAGAAGCTTTGAATCTAGTTCGGAAGGAGAAATTAGAAGCAGCTTTTATTGACCAACCAATTCAAATCACGTTAAAAAATTTCTCTAAGTACTTAACCTGGAAAGAAAAATTTAGATTCTTCTGGGATATGGTAAAAGGTTTGATTACTCCTAAAAAACAAATGCGAGAAATGGGTTTAGATCAATTTGACTTAACTAAAGTTCCTGGGAAAGAAGTTGTTAAGAAATTAGTTAACCAAATGCGAAAAAGATATCCTAACGTTTATCGTGCTTTAGTATCTGATCGGAATAAGTATATGGTTCGCCAAATTGTAAAAATTCTCCGTAAAAACCCAGATAAAAAGATTCTTGTAGTTATCGGTGCTGGCCATGAAGAAGGGATGCGAGAACTGCTGTTGAAAGTCGATGTTGTTTAGAAATTGTTAAGAACAAGGAACTTTAAACCCATGACTTGGCTTATTCGGAACTTGACATAATGTCTGTTTCATCATCTTTTCTGCTTTATAAAAAACATACTCCCTTTCATTACAACTTAAAATTTCATTCTGAGACATAGAAAATAAAAGATTAATCTCAGCACCATAAACACTTACCCAATCCCTATCCCCAATATGAGGAGGATTATCTTTTTCACAAATTATATGCCCCAATTTTTCATTATGAGATAATTCATCAAAGTTGTGATTTGCTTCATGATATAATGTGGAGGCATAATCTATTTTTTCTTCAAGAGCGTTTTCATGTAACATTCTTACACAAACATAGATTGTACCTTGACCCAACTTATTCTTTGCAATAGGGCCTTCAAAAATTGTAGGAGAACATCCTATTTCTTCAAAATTTTCACCGTAACTTTCAGGTTGAGAACCATCATAATAAACAAGATTATTGTCTTTAACAAAATCATAAGCGTTGACAAACTGATTTATTAGCATATTCTTAGGTTTGACATTACTAGTATATTTTAACACTGTAAGATATTTAATGAGATATTCAAAATTATTCTTTTTTTCTCCAATAATTCCATTAAAACAGAAAGTTTCTACACCAAAGAACGATAATTTCTCACAAGAATTAGAAGAAAACTTATTCTGAATTCCTAAAAAATAATCAAAGCTACTTTGGTCCTTATAATGAACACTTAAAGAATTGCCCTTATCTAAAACTTTTTCTTCATCAATATTAGAGTAACCAAAATATTCCAATAATCTATACAAATCCGTTCTACCTACAAAATTTTCTGCAATAAATAAACTTTCACAATCTGATTTTGAAGAAGTAAGCCAAACATTTTCATCATTTATTTTTAAATAACATCCAATTTTAATACTTTCTAAAACCTTTTTTGCAATTTGTAATCTTCTGGTGGGATCAATCTTGTAAATTTTCGTATCCCTATATCTCTTTTTAAAAGAATAATAAGTTTCACCAACTAATGCTTCCGATTGGTTTGCTTCATTAATAACTAAAGTGAGTTCTTCAATAGTAAAATTTTCCATCTCTGCTTCAATCTCTTCATCAGAATAATCCCCATTACAACCAACTAGAATTAAAAATAATAATGAAATTATAATTACACCTATCATCCTCATTATTATTTTCATCATTCTTAATATTTCAAAGATATATATAAACATTTCTTTGAATCACTAAATTCTTCGTAAAAACCCAGATAAAAAGATTCTCGTTGTTATCGGTGCTGGCCATCAAGAAGGTATGCGAGAATTGCTGTTGAAGGTCGATGTTGTTTAGAAACCACTTCCCAGTAAATAATTCTCAAAAAGTTTATAAAGATGGGACTAAAATATACTAATAGGTAGGAGTGGTATTTAGCTTACGGTTTTAAATTGAGGAAAGTCCGCCCACTATTAACAAACTGCTTACGAGAGTAAGGATCAGAAATGGTCAGCTCTGGCTCAGAAACGACACGTCCTGTCAAATGGAATGATAAAGAGTCCATGTAATGGCGAAGCATTCAGAGATGAATGTGAGTTAACCTTTTGACGTCTTGACAGGGAACGATGAAACGGCGAATCTCAGTTAGTGCAAGTTGGTTCAACGCTTAGTAGAATGCTAAAACAAACCATCGTTATCACAATGTTGATAATTCGGGTTTGACAAAAGGCGGCTTATTCCACCCTACCTACTTTTTATATTAAATTAAATCTTCTTAAAATGCTCATATAAGCATGATATCTTATTCCTAAATCAAGATCTTGAACTTCATTAGGACTTACCCAACGTAACTCCGCTACTTCTTCACAGTCAACTTTTAAATTGGTTTCATCTAAATCCCCTATATCAACCAAAAAAGCATGAAGACGAATTTCAAAGTCGGGTAATTTTTTATTTTTAAACCAATAACTTATATGATTTGTAAGCATTTCTTTTTTGAATTCTTTTAAATCAATTCCTAGTTCTTCATTTATTTCTCTGATTAATGCTTTGTTAGGGTCTTCATTTTCTTCAATTCCTCCTTGAGGAAACTTATATGTGTTTTTATCAACAAAAGATTTATCTAGAGAATTATTTCTGGGATTTAATATAATTAACAATTTCCCATCTTTTCTTCTAAGTAAACCTAGTGCTGTATTGCGGTAATCTTTTCCAAGTTTTGCCATTTTTCTAATTCGTATGTTGTTGGTGAACATAAAGAGATATCTATGGATAAACTAATTATGTTGTGAAGTTTATCAGGGCTTTTAGTTCCGTCTAATCGGATCATTTTTTCTTTTAAATAATCTTCTGCTCTGTTGATTGTATCTTGCCATAAGTCATATCCTCTTCGAACGTTTTCTCTCCTAAATTCAGTTTTAGTGTAATCATCATCGGATACTCTTTCTAACAAAACATCTTTTGGGACATCAATAACAAAATATTGTTCTGGATGTAAATTAGTAGACAAAAAAGCATCTTCAAATTTTGTATCTTTATCCTGTTGTCTTAACATGAACCATCTTGACAAATAACATCTGTCCATTAACAATACTCCCTCGGGATTAGTGCTAATAAATGAAGCATATTTATCTTCATTTTCATTTGATAAAACTTGATAAGCAAGATTCCAATCTTGATAATTTTTATTATTATTAGCTTGCCAAATTTTCCACCAGTCAGAACTGGGGTCTGTGAAATTGTCTAACCCTTTTCCTGGTCTTGAACCATCACCCCTAAGAACACCTACCGGAACAGAAAGACTTTCTAAATGTTCTTTCATTTTACTAATTTGAGTGCCTTTACCACTCCGATTAAGACCATCAAAAGAAATTATTTGTCCCATTATTGTAATTCCCCTTTTTCATAAAAAGATAGAGGTGTTGAACCTTCATATGCTTTTGCTGCTGCTAAATAAGACATACTCATTAATGCCACTGAACCTTCATGTTGTTCTAAAGAGGATTTCAATTTTCCTTTTGGAATTTCACCATTAACCGCCATCATAAATTCACAAAAACAAGATCCTCTAGCATCTTCTTGATGCCCCCTACTATAACCTTTAAGTCCTTGTTCGTTCACTTTACCAAATTGTACAACTTCAAATTCTGGCAAGTCAACTCCAAGAGCTTTTGAATTTCTAAAAATATAAACATCAGAATGGAGCTCTCCTCCAATAAGACCACTACCTTTTAAACTATCATTATCTATCTGGTCCGATTGATAAGAAACATAATAAATAACTTGAAATGGCCCTTGATGTACAATATGAGTTTCATGTCTAATCCTACCATTTCCTTTGTATAAATTATTTCTTGCATCTACCCAAGAACGTTTACTAAAACCATTATGTAATAAAGAGAAATGGATATTAGTTATTTTCAAATCATCTTTCATTAATGAAATATTAACATGGGCATCAATTTCTCCAAACCCTTTTGTCTTTTCGATAAATTCTTCATTAGTTAAATTAAATTTTCCATTCGAATAACTATTACCAAAAATTTTTTTATAATCTTCAACATTTAATTGAGTGATCCAGTCATTCGGACGAATAAAATTCGCATAACATTCAATCTTATTATGTTTTTTGTTTTTTGCAATTTGAGTATACCAATACATAACATCAAAAAAATGATACCCACTATGACTACATTTTCCAATACCACCATTATATCCATGATAATCTAAATTAATAACTTCATCTGGCATTCTCCACTGACCATCACTATGTTGACAAACAATAGAAGTTACAGGACAATTGGTTCGTTCATAAATTCTTTCAAGTTCCGCCTTAACTCGATTAACTGCAGGGTGATATCTTCTTTGAGATAAACAACTAAGAATCAAGTCTGGATATTTTATTTCAGTTTCTTTATATTTTTTAAGAAGCTCTTTATAATCTTCCATTATCTTTATTGCTTGTTTTGGTTCAGTACTTGCATTAACTTGAGTGGTTACAGGTTTATCAGTAAGAATATGTAATCCGTTTTCTAAAGCAAAATTAATGTATGTTTTATGTGCTAAAGGGTCGGTTGATAATATTACCGCATTAATATTATACTTTTTGACTAACTTTTGTAGATTAAGATAATCTTTTTTGGCTAATTTAAATTCAGAATTATAATTAGGAGCAACAAAATAAGTATCTGAATTAATATCATGATCTTTAAGATATTTTATTGTCTCTTTTTTTAACTTGTCTATTTCAACAACTAACTTTAAGTCCGTATTGTATTTTTCATGATATTTTTTAATTAAAGGCAAATAAATTCTTTTTGCATGTGGCCCACATCCAATAACCATAACATTGTTTGTTTGTTTCATTTACAACATAATTGCTTTTTTACTTATTAAAATGTGTAGCAATAAAGTATACAACTTCTAGTTTTTAACTTTAAAAAAAAAGATTTTAATGTATATTTAATAGATACAAAAGCATTAAACCGGAAATAACAATTTAAAAAACATTATTTTTGAGTTAAGAAACAAAAAAAATCCAAAAACCTTATAAAACCAATAAAACTTAAGACATTAAAATGGCAAATGATAAAATCAGAATGCCCTCTGGACAAGGAGGACTAACCAGATACTTTGATGAGTTCAAATCCCGAATAGAATTTTCTCCAGCAGCGGTAATTGTTCTTTCAGTCGTAATTATGATTATTATAATTTTACTACACTACTTTGGAGGAAACTGGTTCCAATGATACCAGGAATGAACCCTAGAAAAGTACAACAGATGATGAAGCAGATGGGTATTCAACAAGTTGAAGTTCCTGCTACTGAAGTTATCATTAGAACTGAAGAAAAAGAAATTATTATTACTAATCCTTCTGTGCAAAGAGTTAATATGATGGGCAATGAAAACTTTCAAATTTCTGGAAATATTGAAGAAAGACAATTATCTACTACCCCAGACATTTCTGAAGATGATGTTAAAACCGTTATGGAACAAGCTCATGTTTCTAAAGAAGAAGCAAAAAAAGCAATCGAGAATGCAAATGGCGATTTAGCAGAAGCAATTATGAGTTTTAACAAAGAAGAGTAACTTTCTAACAAAACTATTTTATACCTAAACAACTTTCTAAGTAAATAATGCCAACTTCCACAGATTTTCTGAAAGCAAAAGATAACGCCACTCAGAAATACGAAGGAGCAAGACATTTGCTTAATATCACTTTCCCAACAGTAAAAGATCCAAAACTGTTGTTAGGAGTTATTGATAATTTGGTTTGTTCTATGGAACATTCAATTGAAGCCATTTTGATCTATGAAAGATTGTTAAGAATGGTTCCAATATATTCTGAAAATCCCAAAAGCCAGTTTAATATGTTCAGACAAAAATCTATGAACAGAAATAATATCTCTCCAGAATATGTTAATTTGTATTTAGAATTAAAAGATATTTTAGAACTGCACAAAAAAAGTCCGATGTCTTTTCAAAGAGGAAACAAGTTTGTAATTTGTAATAAAGATTATATGTTGAAAACCTTATCAATCAACGATATTCGTAAATATTTAGAACAAACTAAAGAATTCTTAGATATCTCTGAAAAAGTTATCAGTAAATATGGCCAAAGTTAATGTAAGAAAACAAAAACATTTAAAACCTAAAATATTATTCTAACAAATATGGGATTTTTAGACAAAATAAAATTTTGGAAAAAAGAAGACGATTTTGGCGATTTTGATAATAAGATTGATCAACATATGGAAAAAAGTGATGATTTGTTTAAAGGAGACGATTTAGGTTTAGACCAAAAACCTCCTGGATTAGGTGAAAAATCCCCTTTTGATCAACCAACAGAAACGCAACCAGACTTGTTAGCGGGAACGCCTCCTGAACAACCGGCAGCTTTCCAAGCCCAACAACAAATGCAAGCTCCTAGTGGCACTGATACAGGAAAAAGAGATTTAGAATTACTAAGCAGTAAACTTGATACCATTAAAGCAATCCTTAATTCTATGGATCAAAGAATCGCTAACATTGAAAGATCTGCGGGAACTGTTAAGAAAGAAGAAAAATTATGGTAAAAAAATTATTACAAAAACAAGGAATATTATTTTCTTTGATTACAATTCTGATTGTTGCTTTTGACCAATTAACAAAATATTTAATTCTTAAATTCGACCCCTATTTCGGATACAAATATTTGAAAATAGTTTTAATAAAAAATACTGGCGCCGGTTTTGGCATCTTAAAAAATCAAACTTTCTTTTTGGGAATAATTTCTTTAATTGTTGCCGTAACTTTAATCGTTTATTACAAAAGAATTCCAAAAGAAAAAAATCAGCAAATTCTTTTCGCATTATTCCTCGGTGGAGTTATTGGTAATCTTATCGACAGATTTTTTAGAGGTTATGTTATCGACTTCATTAACTTCAGCTTCTGGCCCGCGTTTAATATTGCTGACTCTGCTTTAACAATCGCAGTAATTGGATTAGTTATCTATTACTTTAAAGAAGAAAAAAAGAAAGAAAATTAAAAACTACTTCACACAAACATGCCCTTTATACTTCTTATTTGTTGCTTCTCGTTTATCTTTGAACCAAATTAAACGATCACTCTTGATTCTCTTTGCCCATTCACATTTCGGCTCGTGATAAACATTGCTCATGTTACTAGCAACATACTTGCCAGGAGAATGTTTAACTGCCGGCTTCTTTGCTGCAACTTTTTTAACAACTACTTCAGACGCTTCTTCTTTAACTTCAGGCACGTCAAACACTTCGCTGTGCGGTTCTTCTTCACTAACAACTTCCGGTTCACAAGAAGAACAAACTTTCTTTGGTACTGCCATTAAAAAACCAATTAAAGCCAAAAACAATAACAAGAACGAAATCCCGTCTGTGTATCTCCAAACTAAAACCAAATTCACTAAATAAAACAAAAATACAAAAAATAATACCCTCTCTCCCCAAACTTTGACATAACCAATAAAACCGATTAAAGCCAATAATAGTAAAAACAAAAACCCTAACAATTCTAAATTAAAAAAATTTCCTGCAGTATTAATAAAAATCCTAATCATTCCAAAAAAAAGTAAAACCAGGATGATTGCGTAAACAAATAATTTTCCAAAACTTTTTTCTTCTGCCATAATAAATTAGAGAAGAAATGTAGTTATAAGTATTTATGTGGTTGATTAATTATAATAGGAAATAACTTTTAGAATTTAAAATTGAATTAAAACTCTTCTTCAATGTTCTTTAATAACCCTTTATTCTTCAAGAATTGCACTTCGGCCTTACTTCTATATTTGTAAACTACATCGCCTTTAGCATCGCCACCAAGTTCCCAAGGTTCAATTAAAACAACGTCATTTTCTCTGACCCATAATCCTCTTCTTAATCTTCCAGGAATTCTGCACATCCTTTCTTTTCCATCTAAACAAAGAACTTTCATTCTGCTACCACCTACCCTTTGTTGAACAATCCCTAAAACCTCTTTACCTTGCGGTAAACGTACTCTGATCATTGGTTGGTCTGGTGGTGTATAAGCCATATTAATCTAATTAGAGAGGTTGTTTATAAAGGTTCTCAAAAATTTTACAAATTTTTGGAACACAAAGAAATGTATTTCTTAATCACATTTCTGGTGTCCAAGAAAAATCTTTGTTTTTCTCCGGACCCAAAAAAAATCATTGTTTTTTTGTATGATTTGTAGTAAATACCACAAAAAACTATTTAAATAAGCCAAAGAATGAAACAAAACATGGAAAAACAAATCTTTGTTAAGAAAGAAGCAGTAGGAGAGTTTGGAATCAATCCAGATGAAAAAACTACAGAAACTCTCCTAAAATACGGAATCATTAACATTGATAAACCTAAAGGTCCTACAAGCCATCAAACTTCTGATTATGTAAAAAAAATTTTAAAATTGAGTAAAGCCGGCCATTCCGGAACTTTAGATCCACAAGTTACCGGTGTGCAACCTATCGCTATTGGCAGAGCCACAAGAATTACTCATTTCTTTCTCACTGCCCCAAAAGAATATATTTGTTTAATGCATTTGCACAAAGATATTGATGAAGAAACTATCCAAGAAGGAATCAATAAGTTTATTGGTAAAATTAGACAATTACCCCCTATAAAATCTGCAGTAAAAAGACAAGTTAGGACAAGAGAAATTTATGAATTAGAAATATTAGAAATTAAAGAAAGAGACGTTCTCTTCAGAGTAAAATGTCAAGCTGGAACTTATATTCGAAAACTTTGTCACGATTTAGGACAAGAATTAGAAATTGGCGCGCATATGGTGGAACTAAGAAGAACCCAAGCTGGCCCATTTACAGAAGAAGATAATTTAGTTACTTTGAATGATTTAGATGATGCACTCCATTTCTATCAAGAAGAAAAAAATGATAAATTTTTACGTCATTGTATTCAACCAATTGAAAACGCTTTAAAACATATTGCTAAATGTTGGATTTTTGATACCACTATTGAAAGTTTAACTCATGGAAGAGATTTAGCTATTCCTGGAATAAGTAAATTAGAAAATTTCAAGAAAGGCGAATTTGTTGCCATTCTAACACTTAAAGGAGAATTGGTAGCCATTGGTGAAGCCATTATCTCAGCAGTAGAAATAAACATGCAAGATAAAGGCCTAGCTGTAAATGTTAAAAAAGTATTTCTAGAAGCTATTTAATCAAAATAATTATAAAGTAAAACTGATTTCAAATAATTATGAGTATTAATAACAACTTATCAAAAATTTTTGAATTTTTAAAAAAGATTTTTGAAAAGTCAAAAGAAAATAATTCTGTTTCAGAGGGCATTTCTAATTATTCTTCAAAATCCCCAACCCAAAATAAAGAGACAAATCAACCATATGATTTCTTTAACCTCAAAATAAGAAAAGAAACAAAAGAAAATGCAAAAAAAGCATTATCCAATACTTCTATTGCTGCGAAAGAAAAAATTAAAGTTATCTCCCAGCTATTTAAACCTAAATTAAAAAAAGGATTTAAGATTTCAAATAAAATTAATAAAAAAGAAATAAAACTCCTAAAGAAAAGATTTAAAGCATCAAAAAAAATTTTCAGAAAAAATAAAAAATTTGATAAAAAAACAAAAAAAAGACTAACTTATACTACAAACCAATTACAAGATTCAAATAAAAATGAAATCCCATTTTATATTGAACTAGAAAAATTGTTAAAATACGAACTCAGCTTAATTGTCAGATTAGCTGCTAATGAAAGAGAAATTGGTCCAAGATTAAAAAAATCAATTAAAGGAGAACTCAAACAACTTCTTAAAAAAACAAAAAATCACATTAAAATAATCAACATTGAAAATAAACTAGGCTACGTAAATCCAAATCATTTAGAAGAGTATAAAGAAACAGAAAAAAAATTATTACAAAAAATAAAAGAAGAAAATGCTTTTATTGAACTAATTGAACAAAAAGAATCTAGATTATTAAATTTACTTAAAACTGCATTGTTAAGAGAAGAAAGTGATATTAACAAACTTTTAAAACATTATAAAATCATGTTAGCTGAACTTCAAGAAAAATTAAAAAGAGAGAAATCATTATTAAGAGCTACAAAAGATAAAAATGAAAAAAACAACATCAAAAATAAAATTAATGATTTGAAATCCAGTGTAAAAATATTCAAAAAGAATAAATTTAATCCAAATAAAAAAAGATTATATTCCATTTTAAGCCATATTATTTTTCTAAAAAATGTTATTAATTTAACAAAAAAAATAGAAATTAATGAAAAAATATTATTTCAAAGATATGGGGAAATCCAAGCTTTTCTTGAAGAAGTAAAAAAGATGGAAATAGAAACAAAAGCCATCAATAAAAAATTAACTTAAAATTCAATTCAACTCAATAACCATTCCTTCCCAACCAGGATTGATAACCATAGTTTTACCAACTTTATCTTGAGCCCCGGCAGTTTCATGAATATGTCCACAAACCATCAACTTTGCATTTATTCTTTCAATAAACTTTCTGTAATCATGATTACCAACTTGCCTTTTTTCTAATAAATCAATCTTTGTTCCAAAAGGCGGTCCATGCGTGACTAAAATTACTTTCTCATCTTGATACTTACTATACCAGTCTCGAGAGATTTTTCTGAACTCAGAATCTTCAGCAGCAAATCCACCGCCACCATAACCTAAAAAAACATAATTATCTTTCTTAATCGCTTTCTTATTAAAATTAATGCAGTTAGGATAATCAGCAATAACTTCTTTAAACATACTATCACTTTCATGATTACCAGGAATAATATAAAACTTTTTTCCTAAATCATTAAACTTTTTTAGAATGTATCTTAATCCTCTGCCAAACATTGTTAAATCGCCAGCACAAACAACAAAATCAATATCATCCTGAGACGCTCTTTTAAGTAACTCTTTCAAATACTTCTTATCCTCGTGCAAATCTACAAAAGCTAAAAATTTCATGATAATAAAAATAATAAAAAAATTATTCTCCTTCTTTTACTTCTTCAGCAATTTCTTCAGCCACTTCTTCTACTTTTTCAGCAACTTCCTCAGCTACTTTTTCAGCAACTTCCTCTTTGGCGTCTTCAGTTTTAGTTTCTGGAGAAGAAGGGATATCATCTTTAATCTCTTCTTTTACTTCTTCTTTGATTTCTTCTGCAACTTTTTCTGCAACTTTCCCTTCAACTTTTGCAGCTTCAGATTTATCATCAACTATTACTTCTTCAGTAACCAAACCTTTCTCTTGTAATTTTAAAACTCTTACAGAAATTTCTTTTAAAGGTAAAATCTTTTTTAATTTCCTTTTGAATTCCATTTGTATCCTTCTGTTAACTAATAAAGAAACAAATGTAGCCAAATCATACTTCTTAACCTCGGCATCTAATAATTCTCCTAATTCTTTTCTTAATTTACTTCTTACTGATCTTTGTGCTTTATTGATAGTAACCATTAAACTCTTAATAACAATAGTCTTACCACCTTTAGTTTTCAAAAGAAAATAGTCATCTAATCGAACACAGTTTTTTCTGATACATCTTTTAACATATTGTGAAGTTAATTGATAACTCACTAATGAAGTTTTCAATAAATTACCTTCAACGTTAGTTATTTGTAAACCAATTTGAACATTTTGATCTTTAATATTACCAGTTAAATCTTTAAGATTAACTTTTAATTTTCTGCCTACCGCTGTATCCGGACTTTGTAAATATGATTCCCCTACTTCTTTATTTCCAAATATTTTAGGAGCAATAACTTTATACCAAACTTTCTTTTTAATTTTTATTTTACTTACTTTTTTCTTTGCTTTTGCCATATTTTAATCTCCTTAGATACCCAGTTTTATGCTTAAGATAGCAGTCATTTAAAAAGGTTTTGTGAAATAATTATCATTCTTAATCTTTTCAAATTTATAACTCAATAAAATTTCTAAATAAATTTAAATAAGAATCATTTTTTAATGAATTACTTCGAAAATAACACACCATCAATAAAGAAAAGCCAATTTCTAACCCAGAATGACAAATAAAGTACTAAAACTGGCCGTTTTACAACCACTAAGCGTTAAAAATCTGTATTCTAAAGAATAGAAAAGTATTTAAATAAGTATATCTCAATGAATATAGTAAAATCCACACTAGATTGGATAAATGATTATTAAAAGAGGGGAAATATGGTTATTTCTAATATTGGAGCGGAAATTGAATATAATTTAATTGATAGCCAAGGCTATTTAATAAATAATGCTCCACGAGTATTAGCAGACCCCAGAAATGATGGCTCATTGGTAAAAGAAGGGACTAATTCTCAAATTGAAATTGTTTCCGACCCCGCTGACACGGTCCATGAATTAGGACAAAACATTCGAAAAAAAATAATTTTGTTAGAAGATATCTGTCAAGATCATGGGTCTTTTCCTATTCCTGCTAGTGAATTCGGAGCAGGTAAAGGAGAACTAAGAGGAATGTCTGACCCACTTAAAAATCGTGGACCAATTTATTTAGACCTATTTGGAAAAGAATTGTTTGAAGAATTACGAGCATATTCTGGAACCCATTTACACATTTCTCAAACTCCAGATAAGCAAACTGAACAATATAATTTATTACAGGCATTAGATAATTTATCTTACGTTTTAACATCTTCATCACCAATTTCCTATCAAGGGATAAATTCCATCAATTGTCATCGAGTTAATTCTTTTAGAAATAATGTTTTCAAAGAATCGCCATTACACGGACAATTGCAACCATACATTAATTCTTTAACAGATATTGATAAACAGAATACTTTAAGATGGCAACAATGGCTTGATGATTTAACTAAAAAGAATAGCCCTTCTGCCGCAGAATATCTCAACATTTTCAAGCCAGAAAACACAGGTTATGCCCCAATTAGAAAAAGAGACAACATTGGTCCTACAGGAACTTTTGAAGTGAGAAGTTTTGACACCAATAGTTTAGATATCACTTTAGCCGTTTTTGCTTTGTACAAAGGTGTCCATGATAAAGCCATGAAAAACAATACCCCTATTGAAATTGCTACCCAAAATAATACTTATAATTTTACAGAAGATAAAATAACTTTACCAAATTATCAAACTTTACTTCAATTCGAAAATGAAGGAATCCAAAACGGACTTAAATCAGATTTAGTTAAAGATTACATTACCCATCTTCTTCCCTATGCAGAAGCAGGACTTCCCCCAGAAGATCGGCTTTATCTTGCCCCATTAAAGGAGATGCTCCTAACAAGAGATAATCCCGCTGATGAAATTATGAATTTTATGAGAGAACAAGGTTACCAAGGCCACCAATTTACACCTCAACAAACTGCCCAAACTAATCTTTATATGAGGGAAAGACATTTACAATCACTAAACTAAAATTATTTAAATAACAAAATATTATTAGTAACCATGAAACTTTATTTGCAAACTACTAATTTCACTACTGCCGCTTCTGCACTTTTAACTATTCTTCACCATTTTAATCCAAAAATAAAATTATCTAAAGAAAACGAATTTGAGATTTGGAAAAAAACTGTTAATCTCCCTACTCGGGGCTCTTCCATCTTTGCCTTAGCCAATTATGCTCAACTTTCCGGCTTAAATCCAAAAGTCATTGTGGAAACAAAAAAATACAATTTCCCAGATTATAGGTTTTATCGCTATAAAAAAGAAGATGTTGAACAAGCTAAATTCTCAGATTTGCAACATTTAAAAGAAGCTGGAAAAAATAATGTCCTTATTGAAAAAAAAGAAATTGATTTTAAAGACATTAAAAACGAATTAAAGAAAAATAATCTTCTTCTTTTAAGATTAAACACTAAACCCATCAGAAATGAAAAAAGAAACACATCAAATTTTATTATTGTTTCGGGTTATGAAAATAATTATTACCATATTTTTGATCCGGCTATGGGGGGGATTTCTATTCCAAAAGAAATAATGAAAGAAGCATTCTTTACTTTAGAAACAAAGAAATATCGTGACCATGGATTAATTGTTTTTAAAGAAAAACCAACAGAATAAAAATTAAAAAAATTATAACTTCGTTCTATCTAAAGGCTCTGCTCGAACGTGCCAATTACCACCATTAAAATCAAGATCATTAACATCAGCAGCAAAATAACCGCCATTCTTAACAACATCCCAAAGAACACAAGGGCTAATTAAAGCTGGCGTTTCTAACCCTTTACTTTCACGATAATTAAAAACATTGGTTAAAGATTTTGGACTTAGAAAACTAAATACAGCTTTTTCTGCACCCATCATTTTTAAATTTTCAACAGCAGTTTCATAATCCCCGTTTTCAGTTAGAACCCTAGTAACATATCTTCTTTGTTCACCATTTAATAGATCAGGATTTTCAAGAGGTAAAGTAAAATTAGCGGAAGCACTATCTACTCCGCCACCATAATCACACATTGTCAAAGCATCAAGATCAAACTTTGTCGTACTAGAATCAGAGCCAATTCGTTCAATATCTTCCTGAGAATTATGAACAACATAAACAGATGTTTTAAGTTGTTTCTCAACTCCAGACAAATTCTGTAAAACCAAATTATTCTCAATCCCTCTCGTTAAATATAAAGTCTGACCATCTTTACTAGGAACAACAACAGCTGATTCCGCCACTAAATATCTTGTCCCTTGTAGTGTTTCTTGTGTTAATCTTTCTGCACTAATTTCATAAGCATGTTGAATCGTATCTAAAACCACTTCTTCAAGAGCTTCCCTCAAAGAACAATCAATATCCACCAATTTTTCATTTTGCACCATCTTAATATTTTAAGTTTTGTTTAAGTATATAAAAATATTGTAATTGGAATACCATTAAACATTTAAATAAAAAAGAATATTAATTAGATTACAATGTGTAGAATGATATTTGCCGCAGGAGATTTTGAGTTAAGTCAATTAATAGATAATCTTATTCTAATGGCTAAAGGAGAAAACGAACTTCATGAAAATAATCCAGAATTAGGAACTTATCAACACGCTCATGGATGGGGCATAGCTTACTTAGACCAGGGAGAATGGATTGTTAAAAAATCAGAGAAAGCAGTCTTCGAAGATTCAGAAATTAATGAATTAAGAACAGTAAAAACTAATCTAGCCGTTTTACATGTTCGTAGAGCAACAAATGGCGTTATTTCCTATGACAATACCCACCCTTTCCAGTTTAGAAATTATGTCTTTTGCCATAACGGAACGCTTCGTGGAAAAATAGATTATGACCAGTGGTTCCATGTTGACGGAAAAACAGATTCCGAAAAATTATTTTATTCAGTCCTAACAGAAATTAAAGAGGACTATGATGATTATGATGAAAATAAAGTTATTACCGCCATCAGAACAGATACCGAAAGATATCAAGATTATACCGCATTAAATTTTATTCTAGCAAGGGTAAAAGAATCATATGTTCATTACCTCAGTCAAGATAAAAGTCAATACCATCAAATGAAAATGGGTAAAAGTGATAATCTGGTTATTGTCAGTTCTGAAAAACTAAAAAATCTCCCAAACTTACAATGGAACGCTTTAGAACAAGGAGACATTGTTACAATTAATAATCAAACTTTAGAAACAAGTATTAACAAGAGATGATATATAAGAACATACTCAAAAAAATAAGATTTTTTTGTCGTTCTGATAAATCAGAACATTTTTAAATAAGCTTATCTTTTGATAATTAAAATGGAAATCAATGTTTATACAATCCCTACTTGCGGTTGGTGTACAAAACTAAAAGATTGGTTAAAAAAGAAGAAAATTGCTTTTATTGAACACGATCTTACTGAAAGTGACCATGCTCGAGATGAAATGATTGAAAAATCAGACCAATTTGCTACTCCGGTAACAATCATCAAATATTATGAAGACCAGAAAGAGGATGAAGAGCTGGTATTAATTAAAGAAACAGTAATTGTTGGTTTTGATGAAAAGAAATTAGAAGCCGCTTTAAAAGAATAAACAAATTAAAAAACTAAATTTTCTTTAATATTTCCCGGGGATCTTTCCCATCAAACAAGATTTCATACAATCCAGTTATCAATGGCAACTCTAATCCCGTCTTTTTCTTTAAACCAATTGCTTCTTTTAAAGTTGTTACACCTTCTGCAACCATTGGCATTTCATCAATAACTGCTTGCAATGGTCGACCTTTACCCACTTCAACACCAACAGATCGATTCCTAGAATGTGCACTAGTTGAAGTTACAATCATATCACCAATTCCTGCAAGACCATAAAATGTTTCTGCTTTTCCACCTAAAGCAACCCCTACAGATTTAATCTCTTCTAACCCACGCGTCATAATGTAGGCTTTAGCGTTATCTCCTAAACCCATTCCATCTAAAACGCCCACAAACACCGCTAAAATATTCTTCAAAGCAGCGCTTACCTGTACACCAATAAGATCATCACTTAAATCTATTTTCAAATTATCAGCAGCAATTACTTTCATTAACTCATCTTTACCCTTTCCACCAGCTAGAACGATTCCTGAAAACATTTCTTTGCAAACTTCTTCTGCATGTGTTGGACCGTATAAACAAAATACTGAACCAGAAACTTTCTCCGCAACGATATCACTCAAAAATTTCAAATCTGGCCCAAAACCTTTTGAACAGATTACTATGGATTGTTCTGAAATAAATTCTTTCGCAGTACTAATAGTTGATTCTACTTTATCCGATGGCACTACTAATAAAATAAATTCAGAATCAGCTAAAACTTCTTCCATTTTATGTGAAATAAAAATATTCTCCGACAACTTAACTTCTGGCAGTAATTTGCAGACTCTTGTTTCCTGCATCTCTTGAGCCTGTTTTTCAAAGAATTCCCAGACTTTAACATCATTATTATTCCTAGCTAAATGTACAGCTAATGCCGTACCCCAGCTTCCCCCACCTAAAATTGCAATTTTCATAATTAGTAAAAAAAAACAATAGTATAAAATTGTTATGGATTAACAATAATCTTTCCAGTTCTGCCAATAACTACTGAATCAACATAAGTGTACTCTCCCGGTTCTGAAAACTGCCAAGTAAAACTTTCCCCTGGTTGAATAAAACCGCTCTTCATTCCCGAAATTTCTCGTACTCCATAAACTAAAGCTTGTAACTTCTCCTGTTCATTTTTCCAGATGACTTTCTGATTAACATCTACTGTAATTGATTCAAGTCTAATTATATTCTCAGTAAGAATTATTTCTTGAGGAAATTTATTTTTAATATCTTTCTTTTCTCCTTTAACAATAATCTTTGCACTTTCTTTCTTAATCTCATCTTGATAAGAATTAACTATTCTTTCATAAGGAGTAGAAAAGAAAAAAACCGGCTTCTCAATTGTTTCCGTTCCCAAAGAAATAAATTTATCAAAAAAGAATAAATCATTTTGCTCATAACTTATTGAACCCGCATTAATAAACGTTAAATTAAACAATACAAACAACACTAATAATAAAAACAACTTTTTCATATTTCACCACCCTCTTTAAATCTTACTTATACATGTTTAATTGATGCTTCTTACTGATTTCATAATTGTAACTAAAATCTAAAGATAAAGTGGTTTCATAAGAAACCTGGTCACGAAGAAATAATTTACAAATCAATAAATCTTCTTGCTTTTTTTTATAAAAAAGCACTTTCTTTCCTTGAGAATCTTTTACAGAATTCTGAAAATGACAATCTTTCAATTCTTGATTACCTAATTTTCCCCCTTCTAAAACAACCAAATTAGCTTTACCACTGCCCCGGTTCTTAACTAAAATCCTAAATTCTGTTTCTGTTCCCGCACTAGAAGGATAAATAACACTTTCTAATTCTGTTACTGCCACCGGCGCACCCTGCCCAGAATAACTTTTTTTAGGTTGAACCTTACAACCAGAATCATAAACTTCATAGAGATTGGGGTTAATGCAAACTGTATCTGTAAATTCAAACACAGAATCAAAACTAACTTTAACAAAAAATGGGTTTTGAAAACGTTCTGCATTTTCAAACAATTCATTTAAAGCTGTAGCATCAAATTCAACAAATATTTTCTCACCAGAAGGACTAACCAAACTTTTACCCATTAAAACAGAAAAGTCGTTTGTTAGAGGTGAAGACATTAAAAAAAACTTCTCATCTACACCCATAATTTTTATTTGCCCCCCTTCTAAATCATAAGCTGCTTGATTATCTAACTCCACAATCATTTTAAATTTAGAACCCTGATAAATCTTCTCTGGAGGAGAATTATCTAAAAACCTAACATCTAAAGAACCATAACCTTGTTTAAAATTCTGTATCCCTTGTTTGGGTCCAGAACTAGAACCACAACCTAACAAAAACATAAACAATACAATGATCACTAAAAATTTTATTAATTTCATTTTATTAAACTAATCTTTTCTTGATTTGGACTTATTTGCACTTTCTTAAATATTTGATAATCATATTTCAACACAGCAGTCATTGTTTCCCTTCTCCAATCACCCAACTGTAAATCAGAGTAAGGGAAATCTTCCAAACGACATTGTTTAAATGTAAATTTTTTCTTTTTCACATTAAGATTTTGGATGTTATCAGCTTTACAGCTCGGATCAGAAAAATCAAAATTTCCCGGAGGAAAAATCAGCTCATAATTTTCAAGTTTCGTAACTTGGCCGGAACCAAGATTTTCTAAAGTTAAAACCAAAACTGGTAAAGGCTTTTTATCTTCAATGACCACATTACTTTTAGTATGCCCAAAATAATAATTAATTCTTGCAAAATCTTTTGCTGAAAAAGATTGAGCAGCAATATTAGCAGATTTGATTTCTTTTAAAATTTCATCCTTTGTTTCCCGAACTTGTTGGTTAGTCATTTCTTCAATTTCTTTCTCAGTGCCCATAAATGCCCTTACTAAATAAGATTCGGTTGTTAGTCCAGATAATCTTAAAGTCATGTTTAAGGTGTAAGAACCATCTAATTCCTCAGCAGGTGTACAAATAAAAGTTTCCCCATAATTTTCTTCAGAAATCTCAAATTCAGAAGAGGAATCAAAATTCCCATCAATAACTTTTTTGTTCTTTTTATCAGTAAAATCACACAACACCGCCGCTTTAAAAGTTTGTTTGCTAGGATTAATGATATTAATTTCTGCTGAATAACCCCACTCTGGGTCATATTCAGAAATTAATTGTTCTTTATTAATTTTTATTTCAGCTTTCATTGGATCTTTAACAGTAGGAGTATAAAACCCTCCTGCAGAATAAGCTAATTTTGCTTCTTCTTCTTTCTGTTCTTTTGTACAATCAACAAATGCTAAAGTGCCTTTTTTATAGCCTTTCTGTTTACACGCCGCTTCTAATTGTGAATTCTCCTGCCGCTCCTGAATACATACTGGTAAATCAGTAAATCTTCCCGCCATGATACATTTTAAATTTGACCATCCAGGATTTTCCAAATCTGGTGACTGTGCTCTAAAATTTGCCTGTGCTTCTTCAAGTTCTCCCACACTTGGCAATAAAGAGTCATCATAACCAACATTAGGTAACGAAGGAGCAACAATTACAAGAACAAGATATAATATCCCAACAACTTTAAAGATGGTCACTAAAAAATTAACTTTCTTATTGTCACTCGCCTCACTTGGCAAGGTTAACAATCCAAAGAAGGCCCACCAGGGCATAAATAAAACTAAATTTTGCATTAAAGGAGTTATTGGTAAATTCAAATCCCTAATCAAAAAAGGAATTAATCCTACATCCAAAAAAAAGAAAAGTGCAGGTAAAAATCCATACATCTCAGGCTCAAAACTTGACCCTTTAGAAAAAAGTCCAAAAATCATCGAAATGCCAAAAAATATTGATAAAAAAATAATTAAAAATTGGGGATTATGATTTGCTCCAAAAACAAAATACCAAACAAAGAAAACTGTAACTGGAATAAGAATAGCCATTCTTCCTTTCCGATCTTTATCCAATTTTGCGGATAACGCATAAACTCCTAAAAAACATAAAGTTAATGAGAAAACTAAAGTTATCGCTGAAGCTCCAGAAGTAATTCTAATAATATAATGAAATACACCTAACACTAATAGAATCCAACTAATATTTTTTGCTGCTCCTACAATTTCTTTTCCTGCAACATAAGCTCCTGCAGTTGCAGGGCCCGCTTGACCACCAGTTGCAGCACCAGATACGGCATCAGTAATACCCATTATTCACCTCTTTTATTTAATTTAAAAAAATAAAAAAAATAAAATTCAACTTATTTTACTAAGTCAATTTTTATTTCTCTAACATCTAAAGTTTTCTTTGGTTTAACTTTCAAAGCATTATTACCCTGAACAAGATCATCGCTTAAATCCATTGCAAAACTAACTTCTTTAGTATCAAAACCTTTTACATGACCATTGAAGACCAATTCGCCAAATTTGCTGGTAACAACATCTACAAAGTCCATCTCTAATCTTAACCTTAACTCATCATTAATAACATTTTGATATTGCTCATAAGATAATTCAAAATAGTATGTTGGATATTCTACTTCTTTTAATTTAGATTCAATCAAAACATGAGATAAAACATAAGTTCCTTTGTTTGTCCTAAAAACAATTTCGTTCTCGCCCTGATAAACTAACTCAGGAGAAAATTCTATTGGAACCAATGAAAGTTCACAATCAGGTACCGCAAAATATACTTCGTTACCATTAATTAAAACCTGTAATTTTCCCACTTCAGTAAATTGACAATCTGGTTTAAATTTCAAAATTACTTTTTCCAAATTTTTCTTCTCAGTCTCAGAAACTAAAAATATATTCTTTGATGACTGTGCTTCAACACTAGTAACATCTGCCACTACCTGAACACTTTCTAAATCAATCATATTCGTTGCCCAAAATGCCACCCCAATAGAAGAAGCACTAAAAAGCATTTCATTTTCTTCTTTAACCAAATTTGCAGGAATATTTACAATAAAAGAATCACCATCTTGAACTTCAGATTTAAATAATTCTTCACCATTTAAAGTTATAACTACTTCCCCTTTAACTTCATTAACTTTAAAACTTAAAAGAAGATTATCACTATTTTCTAAATCGGGAACAACAAATTTGAATTTACTTGGTTCACCTGAAAATGCCCCTTTTTTTGCATAAACTATATTCTTTTCTGCAATTATTTTGCTTTCAGTCTTAGTATAAATGTTAACAACTGGTAAAGGATGTTCAATTTCCTTATGTCCCAAGAAATCTACTCTTCCCGGAGAAACAGTCAATAAGTTTTTCTCAATGACTGCATCATCAAGATCTGTATCATCTGTAGTCGTTGAATCAACTGCACCGTAATCTTCATCTAATAATTCTGCTCTTTCGCTAGGAGGCAGTAAAATTACAAACCCAATCAATAATCCAGCGATAATAACCAAAAGTACTGCCGCACCAGCAGCTTGCCCTCTTTTATTTGTGATTGCCATAGTAATAAATTAATAAATTCTTTTTATATATAAACTATTCGATATACAAATATCATAAAATTACTTTAATTATAAAATTGACACCCCCAATTGAGAAGCATTTTACGAATAAAGCAACCTTTTTATAACTGCACAACTTTCTATCTTAAAGATGATAATAATCAATTCAGATTTTAAAAGTGGAAAAGTAAAATTAAAAATAACTGAACCAGAAGATCTTTGGTATTTAAGTCATTTAATTGATCCTGGAGATTTCATTAAAGGGAAAACCACTAGAAAGATTAAAATTGGCCAAGGAGAAAACGCCAAAGTTGCCAAAAAAAATTATGTTGTTAAAATCGAAGCAGAAACAATTGATTTTGGTTCTTCTGGAGAAACTTTAAGAATTAACGGCAAAATTAAAGAAGCTCCTGAAGAAATCCCTAAAGATAGTTATCAAGCAATTGCTTTAGAATTAGGAACAGAATTTATTATTGAAAAAGTTTCCTGGTTGGAATATCAAAAACAAAAATTACAAGAAGCTACAGAAAAAAGATATAATTATCTTATTTGTATTTTTGATCGTGAAGAAGCAATCTTTGCTTTAACAAAAAAATTTGGTTATGAAGTCATTTTAAAGATGGTTGGTGAAGTAGCTAAAAAAGCACAAACAGTAGAAATTAAAAAAAATTTTCAACTTGAAATCATTAAATCATTAGAGGAATATAACAAAAGATATTCTCCTGAAAATATTGTTGTTGCCTCACCTGCTTTCTGGAAAGAAGATTTGTTCAAAAAAATTAATAACCTAGAATTAAAAAAGAAAATTGTTTTGGCAACTTGTTCTGACATTAGTGAAAGATCAATAGATGAAGTCATCAAACGTCCCGAATTAAATAAGATTATGGGCTCTTCACGAACTAGAAAAGAAAAACTATTAATGGATGACCTATTAAATGAAATTAGTAAAAACAATTTGGCGGTCTATGGTTTCGAAGAAGTTAAAAAAGCAATCGCTGCGGGAGCAATAAGTAAACTTCTCATCACCGATGATTTCATTCAACAACAGAGATCCACAGGAAATTACTTAGAACTAGATGAACTAATGAAAAAGATTGATCATCTCCAAGGGGAAATCAACATCATCTCTTCACAACAAGAAAGCGGTCAAAGACTTGATGGCCTGGGAGGGATAGCTGCTCTCTTAAGGTACAAGTTAGAATGGTAACTAATCCCTAAAAGTATTTCTGACTATATTTTGAAAAACCACAACCTTTTAATAGTAGTTCGTTTTACTGATAATCAAGTAACAAAAATTACTTTTGTGAAAAAAAGGGGGGGTTTTGAAAAAAAATGATTGTAAAAGATGAATTATTAAGCAAACTAAGGCGCTACTTCGATCTTAATTTATACGAAGTTAAATTATGGGCCGCTTTATTAAGTAGAGGTGTATCTACTGCAGGAGAACTTTCTGATATCGCTGACGTTCCACGTTCTAGAAGTTATGATGTTTTAGAAAGTCTAGAGAAAAAAGGATTTGTAGTAATGAAATTAGGAAAACCAATTAAATATATTGCTATTCCACCAACTGAAGTTGTGGACCGAGTAAAGAAAAATATGCATGCTAACGCTTTGGAAAAAGTAAAAAGATTAGATTCAATTAAAACTTCACCATTGTTAGTGGAATTAGAAAGTTTACATACTAATGGAATTAGTTTGGTTGACCCTTCTGAATTGAGCGGTTGCTTAAGAGGAAGAAATAATATTTATAACCACTTAGACTTACTAATTAAAGATGCTAAAAGCAGTATTAATATTATGACTACCGATAAAGGTTTCATGAGAAAAGTTGAAGGTTTAAGAGCAAATTTAGAAATCGCTAAAAAGAAAGGCGTTAAAATTAAAATTTCTGCTCCTTTAACAAAAGAAAATAAAAAGATTGCTGATAGTCTAAAAAGTGTTGCTGAAGTTAAACATAACGATAAGATTAAGTCCAGGTTTATTACTGTTGACAGTAATGATTTAGTCTTTATGATGCTTAATGATACAGAAGTGCATCCAAGTTATGACTTAGGCGTCTGGGTAAAAACACCTTACTTTGCTTCCGCTATGGACCAAATGTTTAACCATGCTTGGGGATTAAAGTAAATCTTGATTTTATTTTTTCTTATCTTTTTCTTATTTTATTTTAAGTTCTCATAATTATTTTGGTTTATTTTAGATTAATTTTATAAATAACTCACCATTCTACTTATCCATGGAACTTAAGTCTTTAATCTCTAAACTTCATCCTTTGGAAAGGCAGGTTTTACCAATCCTAAAATCAGAGACAGAACTTTCTGCAATCATTAAATCTTCTCAATTAGATGAAATCTCAGTGATGCGTGCTTTGCAATGGCTAGAAAATAAAGAAGTTCTTAAAATTCTAAAAGAAGAAAAAAAAATTGTTAATTTGGATACTAATGGAATAAAGTATAAAGAAGAAGGTTTCCCGGAAAGAAAATTTTTAGAGGTATTAACAAAAGAATTTCAAACACTTAGCGAAATTGCCCAAAAAAGTAAATTAGAAACTGAAGAAATAAATGCTTGTATTGGCATTCTGAAACGAAAGTTAGCTATTGATGTAAAAAAAGAAGAAGAATTAATGGTTAAACTAGGATCACAAGCAGATAAAATTCTAAAAGAGGGCACATTTGAAGAACAACTCCTAAAAAAAGATTTCCCTTTAGACTTAGATTCTATTCAAGATACAGAAAAATTAGCTTTTGATGAATTAAAGAAAAGAAAAAACTTTTTGAAAATTGAAGATGAAAAAAAATTAACCATCACTCTTACCGAATTAGGCAACCAACTTGTAAAAGAAAATTTGTCTGGAGAATTTATCAACAGATTGACAACCGGAATGTTGAAAACCGGCAGTTGGAAAGATAAAAACTTCCGAGCTTATGATGTAGAGATTAATGTCCCAAAAGTTTATCCAGGCAAAAAACATTTCGTTAATCAAGCTGTCGAATATGCTAAACAAGTCTGGATTGATATGGGCTTTAAGGAAATGACCGGAGATATGGTAGCCACCTCTTTTTGGTGTTTCGACTCTTTGTTCGTCCCTCAAGATCATCCTGCCAGAGAAATGCAAGACACATTCTTTTTGGGAGGAGATTTAGAAAAAGGCCAACTTCCAAATAAAGAACTTTTAGAGAAAATTAAAAACACTCATGAAAATGGTGGAAATACTGGCAGTAAAGGATGGCAATACACTTGGAGTGACGATATTACTCAAACAAATGTTTTGAGAACTCATACTACAATTTTGTCAGCAAAAACATTATCGCAATTAAAAAGTGAAGATCTTCCCGCTAAATTTTTCGCTTTGGGAAAAAATTTCCGAAATGAAGCACTTGATTGGAAACACCTTTTTGAATTTAACCAAACAGAAGGAATTGTTATTGATAAGAATGCTAATTTCCGACACTTGTTAGGTTACTTAAAAGAATTTTTTAAAAAGATGGGCTTTCCAAAAGCCAGATTCCGACCAGCTTATTTTCCTTATACAGAACCAAGCGTTGAAATTGACGTTTTCCATCCTATAAAAAAAGAATGGGTAGAATTAGGTGGAGCTGGAATGTTTCGACCAGAAGTAGTTGTTCCTTTATTAGGAGAAAATATTCCTGTTTTAGCATGGGGACCGGGCTTTGATCGTTTAATCTTAGACAATTATGACATTACTGATATCCGTGAATTGTATAAGAACGATTTAAAACAATTAAGAGAAATGAAAGTGTGGTTAAAATGAAGATAACAATCTGTGGAAGTTTAAAATTTGTGAAAGAAATGAAAGAAATAGAACTAAAATTAAAAGAATTAGGATATGATGTTCTAATGCCAAAATCAGCAATTGAAAGTAAAGATAACTCTTATTGGGAAGATTTAATGAACAACAACCCTCAAGAATGTTCTTGGATAAGGGGTGAAAGAATCAAATTACATTTTGAAAAAATCAACTCTTCAGACGCAGTTTTGATTTTAAATTATACCAAGAATGAAAAAGAAAATTATATTGGAGCAAATACATTTTTAGAGATGGGTTATGCTTTTGGTGCAGAAAAGAAAATATTTTTATTAAACCCATTACCAAAAGATCACCATCATGATGAACTCACTGCTATGAACCCAATTTGCTTAAATAAAAACTTAAATTTAATTGGAGAAAAAAACTAAAATGGTAAATGCAAAAGAAATAACTGAATTTTTGAACGAAGAATTGAAGATTTATGACATTGAAGATTCTTCTTGTAACGGATTACAAGTAGAAAACACTGACGAAATAAAAAAAATTGGTTTTGCCGTTGATGCCTGCCTAGAATCTTTTGAAAAAGCAGCCCAAGCTGGATGCCAAATGTTAATCGTCCACCATGGAATGATTTGGGATGGCATCAAATATATCAAAGGCGATACTTATAATAAAGTTAAGTTTTTAATAGAAAATAACTTAGCTCTTTATGCGTCACATTTACCTTTAGACCGACATGAAACTTATGGTAATAATGGCGTTCTCGCAAAATTATTAGGATTAAATAACATTAAACCGTTTGGATATCATAATGGAAAAACACTTGGCTTTATTGGAGAAACCGATACTACTTTAGATAAAATCAAACAAATCATTAAAGAAAATGGAATGCAAAACTCAAGTTTAGATTTTGGTAAACAAGAAATTAAAAAAGTTGCCATTGTCTCTGGTGGTGGATCAAAAGAATCTTATCAAGCCATTGCCGCTGGTGCTGATTTATATCTTACTGGAGAATCAGCACATTATCAACATCATCTAGCCAAAGAAAACAAAATAAATATTATCTTTGGTGGCCATTATGAAACAGAAGTATTTGGAGTTAAAGCTCTAATGCCATTACTAAAAAAGAAATTTAATGTAGAAACAGAATTTATTGATGTTCCAACTTTAATTTAAAAAATATAATAAAAAAAATGCCAACTATAAATGTAAGCAAGAAAGAATTTGAACAACTTGTCGGAAAAGAACTTCCTCTAGATCAACTTAAAGATCGGATCAGTATGTTAGGAACGGATCTAGAAAAAGTTGAAGATGATGAGATTGAAGTAGAAATCTTTCCTAATCGGCCAGATATGTTATCTGTACAGGGGTTTGCTCGAGCTTTCAGTTCATTCATCAATGTAAAAACTGGATTAAGACATTATGATGTAAAAAGTAGCGGAGAAAAAATCATTATAGATAATTCTGTAAAAAATGTCAGACCATTTACCGCTTGTGCTATTGTTAAAAATTTACAATTCAATGACGAAAAAATAAAAGAAGTAATTCAAATTCAAGAAAAGTTGCATATTACTTATGGGCGAAATAGAAAGAAAGCTGCCATTGGAGTTTACCCAATGGAAAAAATTTCTTTTCCAATAAACTATAAAGCAGATGAACCAAATAAAATAAAATTCAAACCATTAGAATTAGAACAAGAATTAACTGCTTTACAAATACTTTCTAAACATAAAGCTGGCAGAGAATTTGGTCATCTCTTAGAAGGATCAGATAAATTCCCTTATTTTATTGATGCCAATAATGAAATTCTTAGTATGCCCCCAATTATTAATTCAAATTTAACAGGAAGAATTAGTGAAGAAACAAAAGAAGTCTTTATTGAATGTTCCGGATTTGATTATAATGTGTTATCAAAATGTTTAAACATCATTGTTACTGCTCTAGCTGATATGGGTGGAGAGATTTATTCTTTAGAATTAGATTATGAAGAAGATAAAAAATCCAGCCCCGACTTAACTCCAGAAAAAATGAAATTAGATTTGAAATATATCAATAAATGGTTAGGATTAAGTTTATCTGAAGAAGAAGCTAAAGATCTCTTAGAAAAAATGGGTTATGATTACGAAAATGGGATTGTAATGATTCCCGCTTATCGAACTGATATCTTGCATCAAGTAGATCTAGCTGAGGATATCGCTATTGCTTACGGCTATGAAAACTTTACAGAAGAAATTCCTAATGTTGCTACGATTGGTGAAGAAAATCCATTAGAAAAATTTGCCCGTAAAATTAGAGAAATCCTTGTTGGTTTAAAATTATTAGAGGTAAAGAATTATCATTTAACTACTGCCGAAAATTTGAACCAAAAAATGCTCTTAGAAAATAAAATCATTCCATTAAAAAATGCGTTAGGTGAGCATAACCATTTACGTAATTTCATTCTACCAAGTTTATTATTAAATCTAAAAGATAATCAACATCATGAATATCCACAAAACATCTTTGAGATTGGTCGAACATTTAATCATGGTGATACTGAAACTGGCGTTCAAGAAACTGAGAAATTAGCTGTAACTATATGTCATGAAAAAAATGATTTTACTGAAATCAAACAAGTTTTAACTGCTTTAATTGATTCATTAGGTTTAGAAATTTCAATAAAAGAAACCGAACATTCCAGTTATATTATCGGTCGAGTGGGCGAGATTATAGTTAATGATCTTTCCTTAGGTTTTATTGGCGAACTATCTCCAGAAGTTCTTAACAATTGGGAGCTCATGGTGCCCGTTGTAAGCTTTGAATTGGAATTAGAAAAAGTTTTTGCATTAATAAAATAAAGAAAATAAAAAATAAAAAGAAAACTATTCTTTTGTTTCTTCAGGTTTAGCAGCAGAAAGTTCTTCTACTTCTTGTTTTTCTTCAACTGAAACTTCTTTTTTAACTTCCGCAGGCTTGTCCGAGGATTCAGAATCTTTTGATTTCGGAGCTTTCGGCTCAGAACTAGCAGCTTCGCTGCTTTGTTCTGTAACTTCTTTCTTTTCAGCTTTTGCTTCCTTTTTTTCAGCTTTCTGTTCTTTCTTAGACTTCTCTTCAACTACTTTCTTTTTAACTTTCCGAACTTTCTTAGGCCTCTCTGTAGGTTTCTTGCTCTTTTTATCCCAAACAGCTAATCCTAATTTATCAAAAGCAGCTTTTACATCTTCATGAGAAGCTTTATCTTTGATCTCAACAGTTTCTGCTAAAGGTTCTAAATGTTTAATGTTAACTTTCTTTCTTCTTACATTACCATCAATCATTACAAATTTGTCATCAACATTTTCTACAACAACACATTTTCTACCTGCATCTCTGCCAGCAATCTTTACACAAATCCTTCCAATTTCGTAGATACTCATTTTTTCTCCTCCACTTGATGGGCTTTTTGTTGTATCAATTTCCTTGTACACGGAGAACAAAGTACTCCACCATAAGGTCGTTCTGGCCTTTTAGCAGTTTTTGCCATGGTCATCATTTTGTAAGGTCTTTCTCTTGGCACACCAGCTAACTGTTTCTTACAACTAGCACAAATAGCTTTGCTAGGTTTTCTCTTTCGATAATGTAATGTGGTCTTCCCACCCGGTGTTTTTACAAACACTTTCCTTAATGTTCTTGATTTATGCATTCCTCTCGGCATTTTAGTTTATCTCCATTATATTTTAAGAAGCTATTAGAAGTCAATATCTTGACTCGAGTCGCCTCCGAATCCTCTTAATAAGAGTATTATATCCAGGTTTAAGACCATTTATAAATGTTTTGTTAAAAAAAGTATGCTTCATAAATAAAATAAATTAAAAGAAAAAGAAAAGAAAAAAATCTAACCACAACTAGCCGCTGTAGCCGCTCCCACTTCATAACCAAATCCGGGTGAATATGTTTCTGAACTTACTCCTGTTGATTCTGTACACTCTACAGGTGCATCCTCAAAAGCAGCACAGATCGTTGCTAAATAAGCAGCTGGACTTCTTCCTGAAGAAACTTGCGCCCCATTGATTACTAAAGTCGGACTTCCCTGTACGCCATACTTTTCATTATCAGCATCATGCGTGTTAAACTGTGGATATCTTCCACCACTCCAAGTAGATTGATCTGCATACAATTCAGAAACTTTAAATTCTTTATCTGCTTTGGCAACACAACTTTCCATCTTACTAACATCAACTTTAGTTGAAACTAAACAACCCTCACCATCACCTTCAGTTAAGAAACATTCTAAATAATCACCAAACAATTCATTCTGTTCTTCCTGGATACAATATTGATTAAGCTGTTCATCTAATTCAACCTTACCATGCATTGCATAATTGACAAACTTCAATTCGAAATCAATCTTCTCACCCATTAAATTTACTATTGGTAAGATCCCTTTCTCTGCTTGCGTTCCATATGGACAATGTGACATTATGTATAATTCTACTACTGGTTTAGCAGATTTAATTACTTCTGGAACTGGAGCAGGTGCAGTTGGTTCAGTATCTGACAAAGATTCATCCATCTTAATTACTTGTGGAAACAATAACTTGCCATCAAGCGTAACATAACTGTCAATTTCCTGCCCAGCAATGTTTAACTTTAAATTGTACAAATCCCCTTCTTTAGTCGCAGAAACTAACTGTGCTTCATCGCCTGCTTGCAATAAATTCTCGTTAATAAAACTGATTGTATTAGCAGATAATTCATCTTCTGATAAACCATTAAAATCGGAATAATTCAATAATATCAGTAATGCCAATAATACAATTGTGGAAATTTGCCAAAAACTAGCTTTCAATTTCTTTCTAGGCTTTTTCTCACTTTTGTGCTCATGATGAGCTTTATGTTCCTTATGAACAGGTTTATGATGTTCTTTATGAGCTGGTTCATGAACTTTAAAAGGTTCAAAATTCTTTTTTTCATTCGCTCTATCTTCTGGAAATTCTCTTTCGCGATCAATCACATCACTTCTTTCATCATTTTTAATATTTTCAAAATGTGTCATTTTCTTACCTCCTTTTTCTGAATTAAAATTAAAACAGAAATCAATATATTTTTAACAGTTTCCTTAAACCCATACTAAAGATTAACGAAAATATAATATACAATCCTAACCAACCAGGTTGCCAACCAAAAATTTTGAATGTTCCTAAAGGTTTTAACTTGTTATAATTGATTGTAATTTGTTTAACATCAGAATGTTCGTAAGCAGTAAATTGTTCTTCATACTTTAATTCTGTGGTGATTAAAACTTTCTTTGTCCGTTCTTCATCTCCAGTTTTAATCGTTAAAGTGTGTTCACCTGCCGAACTTTTTAATTTCCAAGTAGCTTGAGAATCTTCAATCACTTGCTTCCCAGGACTAATTAATTCTGTTCCCACACTAGCAAACAATTCTGCTTCTCCTTTAATTCCTTCTAAAAATTCCGCAGAAACACTATAAGTTTCACCTGGATAAATTGGTTCGTAACTTAAATGAGCAGCCATCCAACCAAAGATAAGTAAAATTGGTAACATTGTAATCAAAGTTGGTTTGAAAGAATTCTTCATATATTCCATGTTAACTTTCATCGCTTCTTTTTGAACTTTCATCATTTCTGCAGGGTTATCACGTAACCCTTTCATCTTTTTCTGAAAGTCTTTCTGTTGATCTTTCATCACTTTCATCTTCTTCTGATCAGTAACATACTTGTAAACTAACGTAATCAGTAAAGAAATTGTAATACCTAAAATTAATATTGCCCAAAACGGACCTAAATTAAGTACCGGCATCAATACCGGATCTAAAAAATCAAACCATGCCATTTTACTCTTTTATTTAATGTATTGTATATAAAGCTTATGGATTTTGAGAATAAGAATTGTATTAATAACCCACCTATTTTTCAGAACAACATTTATAAATATATGATTATTTTTAATTAATAAGAGCTGATTCTGATGTGTATATTTATGAGGTAAAATAAAATGAATGAACATTATGAAATTTTAAACGTTGAATTCCCTGGTTTACCAAAAGAATTGAAAGTGCCAAGAGATGCAGTCCATAGAGGAGAAGCAATCTTGCAAAGATTTTACGAACCAAATCACCATGAAGTATCCGTTCCAAGAAATGAAATTAACCACCACAGTAAACACGGAACTTTTAGAGCTCCTGAATTTTGTTATGGATTTAAAGTACCCATTGATGATAAAGTAACAATTGTAGGAACACACGATAAATTAAACCATACTTTAGACTTAATGGCAGGTTATGATGTTTCTAGAGTTTTAGGTAGAGAATTAGTAAAACTACTTGTAGCTAAGAAGTTTACAGAAGCCTATAAATCTGCTGCAGAAAAAGGAGACAAAGAAGCTTCAGAAATGATCTCTGAATTAGATTCTGCTGTTGAAAAAGCCTGGAAAAGAACAATGAATTCTTAATTTTTATTTTTTTCTATATTTATTTCGGAATATAAACAACAATCACAAAAATTATCACAATTAATTCTTAACTTTAAAATACAAATCCTCAACTTCTTGACAAGAAGAATAAACAGATGGAGCAAATTCAATTTCCCTAGTTTTATCCTCAATCTCTTGACAAGTTTGATAAGCTTTTTCCAACCTTTCAGTTAGAGGAACATGTTCAGATTTATATGCAGAACAAGTTGAAGCTATAGCAATAGTAATACCCCCTAAAAGAATAGCCAGAGCACCAAAACCACCAATTTTATTATTCCGTTCTTGTATTTTAAGTACATTTTCTAAACTTCCTTTACTAATGTCATATGATTCCATTTTAATTTACCTCACAAAACAAAAACCACCTAAAAAATTAATTAAAAAATAATAAAACTTACTCCATAAACTTTCTCATTGCCGGATGCATGTCCATCATGTGCTGCTTAGCAATTTCTTCATAAAGTTTGTAGATAATCATTACCGCAAGTAAAATACCAGTTCCTCTACTTAAAGCCCCAGTAAGATCAGCTAAAGCAGCCAATAAACCTACAGATGCACCACCAACAATTGTTAACGGCCAAATGTACCTACTAAGAATTTTCTCAAGTACCCTTTCATCTCTTCTAAATCCGGGAATTTGTAATCCAGAACTTAAAATTTGTTTAGCCTGACTTCTTGCATCCATGTTCGCTGTCTGCATCCAAAAAATAGAAAAGATAATTGAACCAACAATAAACAAACTAACATAAATTAAAGCTTGCCCTAACATGCTAATACTAAAACTTCCTTTGATAATGTTCTGAACTAAATCAGGAGAATTTACCCAATAAACTAAACCACTAATTGGACTATTACCAGAAAATGTACCTAACCAGGGATGTCCCCAACGATCTAATAAACTTGCTACTAATTGAATATTTGCCATTAACGCTGCTACTAAAATAACTGGAATGTTTGAAGTGTAAAAGAAGTTTAAAGGCCATCTCATTCCATAACCACGAACTTTACCGAAAGATAATGGGATCTCAACTTTCATTGCTTGTCCATATACACAAATTACAAATACTAACACTGTGGAAACTAACGCTGCCAATTGTAAACCCGCAGTTGTGATATCACCAATCGCTAAAGATTGAAATAATGCTGGAATCGCTCCGGCAGCAATTTCGGGATTAGTAGGACTAGGTAAAAAGTTAAACGCTCTAATGAAAATCTGTTGTGCAACTCCCGCTGCAATAAATAACGAAATTCCTGAACCAAAACCCCATTTGCTAACAACCTCATCTAAAAACATGATTACTATTCCACCTAAAATTAGTTGGAAAATTAATATCATTTGTAATTGAAAATAAACTGGCATCCCTGCTAAAGCAGGAGCAGGTGCTAAACCACCCATCATAACATAAATTCCACCTTCAAAAATAATAAAAAATATTGCTAATATTTTCTGTAAACCCTGAAACCTTTGTTTTCCTTCTGTTGAAGTCATATCTAAATTCAACATTCCCGTTCCAGTAAGCAACTGTAAAACAATAGAAGCAGTAACAATAGGTCCAATTCCTAAACTAATAATTGAACCAAAAGAAGCTCCTAAAATAATAGATAAGAATTCAAACTGTTGTAAAGCATTCTCTCCTAAACCAAATAACGGAATTAAACCCATTACAAAAAAAATCACTAAAGTAATCAAAGTCCATTTAAGTTTCTCTTTAAACGGTAACCTCTTTTGTTTTGGTCCTCGAACTTCAGGCAAATGCTGAATTAATGTGTCCAATAAAGACATTTTATTCCTGCTCTCTTTCTTCTTTTTCTACTTTATCAACTTTTTCTACTTTTTTTATTTTTTCAACTTTTCCAGAAACAATTTCTCCGCCAGCAGCTTTAACTTTTTCTTCTGCTCTTGGTACAAAATTATCAACAGTGATTTTAAGTTTAAGTTTAGTATTTCCTGAACCTAACAATTTTTGGTAACCTAAACTTGAAAGATCAATAACAAACAAATCATTTTCTTTTTTAATTGAACCTTTTTCCAATAATTTGTTAACTTTTTCTAAAGTAAAATAACCAACATTAATTATTCTTTCATTTTTAGTACTCTTACTAGAAAATCCTTTATTCCCTAAGGTTCTATCTTTAATACCTGCTTTCTTTTGTCCTGCTCTTTTTCCACTACCGGCGTTACCTCTACCTCCACGGCTACCAGCGCCACGTCTTTTCTTTCGGTGACCACCGCCATGAGTTGTGTGAGCCCTGTACTTTGTAACTTTCTTTTTCTTATGAACAACCATTTTCTTAAAGCATCCTCTTAATTAAATCATTAATTTTTTCTTTTCTATCTCCTAAAGCACCACTAACCTTAAATGCCACTTTGATACCTTTTCTTCCGAACCCTTTTTTGGGAGGACTTAATCTGAAATAAGGTTTATACTTTTTACCATTAATTTCTAAATAATTATATGAATATTTCTTTTTAAAATCAGTTAATCTTCCTTGAAACTCTTCTCCACGCTTTGCAACCAATTCTTTATATGTTTCTTCGTCAATTTCTCCCCAAGTGATATAATCTTTAACTTTCTTGATCATCCCTAAATTTAAAGGATTGTTTTCAAGAACAACACAATGATTTTTTCTGTTTAATTTTAACATTTTCAATGTATCTTTAACTGATTGAGTAATATTAACCATCCCTCTAACTAAAATTACAGCTAATCTACCTTTACTTTGATTAACATTTTCTTTTACCGCAGGCTTTGCTGAAGTATTAGTAGCTTCATTACTTTTTACTTCCATTTCAGGGGCGTTTTCTGTTTCCATTTTCATTCCTCAGCTTTCTCTTCAACCTTCTCTTCAACTTTTTCCTCAACTTCCGCAGTAGGAATCTCTTCAACAACAGGAGCTTCTTCAACTTTCTCCTCAACTTTCTCTTCAGATTTTTCTTCAACTTTTTCTTCGACTTCTTCAGCCATCTCAGCAGAAGTAGGAATCACGTCAGTTCCTTTCATTTTCCCTTCAACAATACCTAAATTATCAATATCTTCTGCTTTAATTTTCATTTCTGATAAGTTTTTCAAAGCGTCCATTAATGCTGCAACCATATTTAATTTAACTTTAGTTTGTCCAAAAGTTTTACTCCAGACATCTTTTATACCTGCTAAATCTAAAATTTTTGCACATTCTTTTTCTACACATAATCCTTTACCTTTCGGAGCAGGCATCAAAATAACTTTAACTGAACCACATTTCCCTTCAGCAGCAAAAGGCACTGAATGCGGTTCTTTACAATTACATTCCCAACTTCCACAACCTCTTCTAGCACGAATTAAATTAAGTTTAGCTTTTCTCTTAGATTTATCTCGAGCAGGAACTGTTTCTTTACTCTTACCAATACCTATACCAACATAACCGTTTTTATTACCAACAGCGGCACAAGTTAAAAAATGAATTTTATTACCTTCTTGAGTTTTCTTTTGTGTTTGCCTAAAAATTCTTCTTTGGCCACCACCAAACTTACCTTTCGCTTGACCAATCAATAAAAGTTCCTCTTCTAAATTAGGCAAAAGTACATCAACTATTTCTGGTTCAAGAATTTGTTCCCCTAACCCGAAGATATTTTCTATATCTGTAATTTCTCCATCTTTAACTTTCTTACCCAATTTGGTTACAGGTTTCCATGTATCTATTACCGGAACTTCTTCTCTTTTATTTCTGTGATCATTTCTTGAATTATTTCTTTGATTCTTTCTCTGATTAGTTCTTTGATTTTGTGGTCCAGGTCCTTTATTGTCTTTCTTTTCAGCCATTTTTATTTCATAATTTTGTCTTTAACTTTATTAAAATCTTCAACAATTTTATCGTTATTTTGAATATGTTTACCGGTTAATCTATCCTCTGGTGGAAATATTTTATCATCTCCATGAGGGATATTAACTCCTGCATCAATTACACCTTTCAAAAATGAAGTTAATACACCTTTCTTTAAAACAGATTTAAATCCAGAATCTAAAATAGCTTCTGATATTTTTTTCTCTAAAACTTTTTTACCAATAAGTAAACCAGTTAAATAAGCAGCAGGTAAATTTCTAAATGAATGGTTCCAACCTTGTTCTTTAAGTGCAAGAGAATCAACAGCAACCAATATTTTATCTCCCTGAGGATTAAATTCTATTAATTGAGCAATTATTTTCCGATTTGTTAATCGCACAGTTAATCTTGGTTTTCTAGCTAACAATAACTTTAACCTTTTTGAATAATCGGTCTTTCCTTCTCTTCTTCTTCTGTACAATATTGTTCTTGGTTTTTTTGTAGCCATCTTTAGTGTTCCTCCACTAAAGATTGTTCAAAAAATCTTTTATTTTTTGTTGCCATATTATTTCTCTTTCTTCTCAATTAAATGGTATTCTGTTAAATAAAGTTTGATATGCCTTTTATTCCTAAAAAAGCCACCTTTAACTTTATTATATAATGATCGGTAATTTTTTACTGACACTAATTCTTTATCTTTTAAATCTTTCAAAAATACTCTTTGTACCCGTACTTTAGCCATCCATTTTTCTTTTCTACTAACAATGGAATGTTTTGAACCTTTTTTACTACCCTTACCTTTTTGTCTTCCTTTTCTTTTTTGTGCAGCAATTTTTCTTGCTCTGGAACGAGATTGTTCATTCTTTTTAGATTTAACAATTTTCTTGATTGCAATTAACCCTCTCAAATCTGATCGAGTGATAGCTTTTTTAATATCTTCGAGTGCATCAGCTGCAAACTTTACCTTTTTAGGTGAAGTACCCAAAATGTCCGCTGCTAATCTTTTTTTGCTTTTCATTTTTTTATTGTTTCTTTATGATTGTTTTTTCAATATCTTTCTTTTGTTTTTTAACTTCTTCTTGATCTTTATTCAAAGAATCATCAGATGGTGTTTCTTTTGTTTCTTTACTTTTCTTTTCACCCTCTTCTTTTTTCTTTTTTTCTTCAGCGTTCTTCTTTTTATCTTCTTCTTTCTTATTTTTAACTTTAGATTTTTCTTCTTTTATCTTTTTCTTTGCTGTAAATGAATCTTCAATTTTTTTAATTTGTTCTTCAACATTTTTAACATTCAATATAACTATCTTTTTTTCTAAAGCCAGTTTCAATAATTCTAATCTTTTCCTATTTCCAATTTTAGAAATAACTGCGCCTTGTTTTTCAGGATTTAAAGCAACTAATTCTTTAACATTACCAATTGTAGTAAATTCTAAACCAGACGAATGTAATCCTCGAACAGCTTTAGGACTTCTAAACCCAGTACTTACAAGTTTAGGTCTACCCCTGTGCATTTGCCTAACTTTTGAGTGTTTACCTCTAGGAAAACGCCATCTACTCTTAACTCGAGCAGAAAACTTAGATTCTTTAACTACAAACTTTGATCTAGTTTTCCTATTTTTCTCTTTCAATTTCAATAATCTTTCGTCTGCCATTTTTTTAAATTGTATTTTTGCCTGATTTGTGGGTGATATAACAACCATCTTGGAAAATTCTCGTATCCCGATTAGTAATCCGGCAAAGATTTTCTATTCTTGCTGCCATTTGGCCTGCTTTTTCTTTATCAGGACCGCTAACAACAACCTCTGTCCCATCAATATTAACTTTTGTCCCTTCAATAAGATCAACTTTTCTAGGAACACTTTCACCCAGGAAATTTTTGATAATAAATTCATTTCCATTAACACTAACGTTCATTGGAAAATGACCTGAACAAATTTTTAATTTGTAAGTGTGTAATTCTTTTACTCCTATTAACATGTTTTTAATGTGAGATTCAAAAGATCCCAAAACCATTTTTTCTCTTTTGGTAGCTTTTTCTGAACTTAAGGTAATTTTATTTGCATCACTAATAATTTTGATTTTCGGATGAATGAAATCTCTTTCAATTTCTCCTTTTGGCCCTTTAACTTTCAAAGTAGATCCACTAAGTTCTATAGTCACTCCCTCAAGAAGTTCTATTTCCTTTTTTAAATCTGCTTTCATAGTTTAATAACAATAAGCTAAAAGCTTACCTCCAATTTTCATTTCTTTAGCTGAAGATTGAGTTACAATCCCTTCTGAAGTTGAAACCATTAAAATTCCAAATCCATGCGCAGGTAAATAACGTTTTTCCCATTTCTCGAAAGCATTATGTTTAGCTGAAAATCTTGGTTTAACAACACCGCATTTGTTAATGTTTCCTAATAAGCTTAATTTTAAAATTTTATTTTGTCCTTCTTCTACTTCTTCAAAACTACCGATGTAACGATGTTCATTCATAATTAACAAAATTTTCTTAATCATTTTGGAAGCGGGCCTAATAACTACTTCTTTCTTTCCAATTTTTTCCGCGTTCAATATTTTTGTTAATGCAGCTGCTAATGGATCGTTTAACATTTTTCGTTTTTCCTCATCATTTGATTGTTATTTTTCATAATTATTACCTATTCATTTTATTTAACTGAACTTCTTGAATCCAAGTCCCAAAGCCATCTCTCTAAAACATTGTCGGCACAAATGCAAACCATATTTGTTGATATGTCCCTTGTTTCTACCACAATTCTTGCATTTTTTTAAAGCAATTCCGCAAGATCTTTCTCTGGGTTGATTGAATTTGATATACTTTGCTTTTTTCACAGGCTTAGCATTTAACTGTTTGAAAGCTTTTTGATGGTCACTAGTTGTCATCTTCTAAATTACCTCCACTCCAAAATTTTCTTTCATAAAAGTGGTTGCGTCTTCTTTAGTAATTTTATGGTTCTTTCCTAAATCTCTAGACTTGTTTCGCTTTTTCTTTACTCTATAACCTGGTCGTTCTAAAGTCACTGCCACTTCTAAACCCATAATTTTTAAATCAGGATCATATTCTAATCCCTCAATATCAATATACTCAGGCACACCAAAAGAAAAGTTACCTTGACTGTCAAAACACTTTTCTTTTAATTGATTTTCTTTAGCAACCAAAAGTCTTTTCAATAATTCTCCTGGATTCTTTCTCACTGTAACTTTACAACCAATAGCTAATCCAGGTCTAAGACCCCAACCAGGAATTCTTTTCTGAGTAAAAGTCTTTACCGGAACTAAAGGTGATAATTTTTTTAATAATATTAAACCTTTTTTCAATAAATCTTCATTTTTACCTGCTCCAATATTTAACGTAAGCTTCGCTACTTTGATCTCTTTCATCACGTTCAATTTTGGTTTTGGGCTAGTTTTTGGTTCATCCATTTTTCAAATCATTAATTTTTTATTTCCAGTAAAGCTTTTTCTTTACCAATTACAAATAAATATTCTTTAGCAGTTTCAATATCTTGATTATCTTTACTGTAGATTGCTTCTTCTTTTTTAATTTCTTTAAAGACACCTACATCTCCACTATGTTTACCTTTAGTTAAAAACACTGTTGCCCCTTTCTTTAATGGCAAAGTTTCAATAACTTCTTGCTGAGGAATTTTTAATAATAAAGTGTCTCCCACTTTAGCGTCAACATTGACAATAAGATTTTTTCCATCATGTAAGTTGAACTGAATTTTATCTTTTCCTAAAGCAGTTTTTCCCAATATTTTACATGGTTTAATAGTACTTTCTTTTTCAGAGATTTCTGAAACCATTATTCTTCCTTTCTTATCAAATAATATCCGGTAAGATTTTCCTGCAATTTTTAATACGTCAAATAATCCAATTAAATATCTGTGATCTTTACGTCTCTTACCATCAACAAGAACTTCATTATTGTTCAATGTTTTTTTAACTTCACTCATTGTTGAAGCTAACTTTAAATGGTCACGAATAATGATTCCTAATGCTAAACCATTTTCAAATGAATGTGCTCCAGGTCTTGGTCTAGTAATAAACTTATTTTTCTTACGGTCAATAGCCCAAGTTCTTGGTGATGCAATTCTTTTCAAGTGATTCTTCATTTTTTATCCTCAGTTTTAGTTGGTTCTTTCTTAGTTTCAGTTTTACTAACGTTTTCAGTTTTTTTCTCAGTTTTCAATTTATTTTCCAATTTAGCTTTTCTTTTTTTGTCACCTAAGTCTAAATCGATGATCATTAAATTTGAAGGCATTAAAGGTACTGGCAATTTTGTCCCTTCTTTTTTTATCACTTCAATGCCAGTAATATATACTTTTCCATTTTTTAAGTCAACTTTCTCAATTTTACCTTCTTGTTTAGTAAATTTTCCACGCATGATTTTTGCTTTATCGCCTTTTCTAATTTGAACATTTCTTAAACCATATTTTTCTCTTAAACTAGGTGATAAATGGACGTGTAAAAACTTTTGTTTAACATGTAAAGGAGCATTATATTTATACTTACGCTGCTTTCTAGGTTGAGTACTTTTTTTCCATGATGTTACGAAACTTGTTTTTACCATTTTTTTTATTTTATATATTTCATTTAAACTATAAGGTTAGCGACTTTAGCCACTGCTGGCCAACGTTCAGCTGCTTCTTTAGCAATTGGTCCTTTAAATATTGTTCCTTTTGGATTTCCTTTGGTATCTTTCAAAACCACTGCTGCATTATCTTCAAACTTTACTCTTGTTCCGTCTGCACGACGAAACTCTTTTTTTTGCCGAACAACAATTGCTGGAACAACAGTTTTACGCATTTCTAATTTTCCTTTTTTCACTGAAGCAAAAATCAAATCTCCAACTCCTGCAGCAGGAATTCTACCTTTAACAGTCTTGTGACCTTTAACTGCAATGATCTTAAGCACTTTAGCACCAGAGTTATCACAAGTAATAATTTGTGCCTGTGAAGGCAATGATTTAGTGATACTGCTACTAATTGGTTTCATTATTCTTGGTCCTCACTTTTTTCTTCAGTTTTAATTTTTTTAGTTACAATTTTTTTCTTAGTTTCTTTAGTTTCTTCTTCAATAATTTTAATAATAACATGATTTTTATTTTTACTTAATGGTCTTGTTTTAGCGACTAAAACTTCTTGACCAATTCCAGCATCAATACAGCCAGGGTTGTGAACTCTCATTCTACTTCTTCTAACTTCATATCTTTCATATTTAGGTATGTAATAAGGTCTATTCCATTCAATAGTCGCGGAACGATTAATATCTTTCTTGATTACTTTACCTTTGAATAGTTCATTCTTTACATTAATCTGTCCATGGAAAGGACATTTTTGATCAGTACAGTTGTTCTTTGGTGCTTTTACACCCAGGATTTCTTTTGTCATTTTTTTATTTTTTTATTTTCCTTTTATTCTTTCTTCAGGCCTCTTCATGATTTCTTGACCTGTAATGATTTGTTCGTTACGAACAATTTTGAAGGTGATATTGTTTTTGAGTAAAGTCTTAACCTTTTCTCCCCATTTAATTTTCAGGGTCATTTTGGTTTCGTCAATTACTTTTCCTTTAATACCAAGATTACTCTTGTTTTTGGAATGGAGGATTTCAATTTTTTCTCCAATTAGTTCATAGGGGAAGATTTTTTTCTTTACCATTCATTTCCTCAACGAAGTTCAATGGTTTCTTCAGCAAATCCTAAATCCACTAAAACTTTCTTAATTCTCGGCTTGTGATTGCCTTGCAACTCAATTTGTCCACCTTTGGCTGTTCCTCCACAAGCAAACTTAGTTTTAAGTTTTTTTAAGATTTCGTCGATATTAGCTTCTTTCTCGATACCTTTTATAATGGTATACTTTTTCCCGAATTTTCTTTTTTCCAATCCAACAGTTATCTTTTGTTGTTCCCGTGCGATTGTTTCACAAACGCAAAGGTCTTGTGGCAAGCCACAGTTATTACATACACCGACCATCTTTATTTATTTCTTAGCCCCCGTTTCTTTTTCTTTAATTAAAGTAAGCGTTCTTGCAATATTTTTTTTCACTTGCCTAATTCTTCCCGGGCTGGAAGGATTACCACCACTAGCCACTTCAACACTCAGTTTCAGTAACTCTTTTCTAAACTCTCCTACACGAACTTTCAATTCTTCGTCAGATAATGATCTTAATTCTTTAGTGATTTTCATTGTAATTTTTCCTTATCTTCAGGTGTGTCTACAGATGTCTCTTCAGATTTTTCTTCAGGTACATTTTCAGATTTTTCTTCATGTTTAATATGAAGCACTTCTTCAACTTTCTCAACAACTTTTCCAACACCTTTCTCAACACCTTCAACTACATGTTTTATTTCTTCTTTAACTTCATGAGCTAAATGTTCAACAGCATGTTCTGCTTTTTCTAATAATGATTCGTTAACTACTTCTTCATTTTCAACTTCAACTGCTTTTGCTTCAGTAGGTTTTTCTTCAACTTCAGATTTTTCTTCAACTTTTGCTTCAGTATTAACAGAAACTTTATCTTCAGTAGCTTCAACTTTTGTTTCACTAGTTTCTTCTGTTTCTTTTACTTCTTTTGTTTCTGTTTTCTTCTTAGCAGCTGAAGTTTTCTTAGCAGTTTTTTTCTTACCTTTTTTATCTTTCTTCTCAGTAATTTCTTCAACAACTTGTTCAGCTTCTTCTAAGATTTCAATATGATCAGGTAAAACGATATCTGGTGGCATAATTGATACTTTAATTCCAATGATTCCACTTTTTAACAAAGCAGAAGTTTGAGCATGTTTTACTCCATGAATTGCTACATCTCCACATTTCTTCAAATAACCTTGATAAAAACGCCAATTTCTTGCTCTTGTACTTGGTATTTTTCCGGAAATAATGATTTCTACACCTAAAGCACCAGCAGTCATTACATTTTCCAATGTTTTGTGACCAATCCCTTTAAACCTTGCTGAACCAAATCGTTCTAAGGAATAAGCAATTCTTTCAGCAACAATTGCAGGATCTAAAAATATATTTTTAACTTCGTTAATTTCGATTTGAGGATTTTCTAATTTAAACTCTTTCTTTAATGCTCTAGTTAATTCTTTGATGTTAGCACCTTTCGACCCAACAATTAAGCTTGGTCTGCTAGTTTCAATAATGATTTTTTCACCTAAAGGAATTTTCTTTAATCTAATTGAAGATACGCCTGCCTTATCTAATTTAGTTCCAACAAATTTCTTGATATAATACTCTTTCGTTTTTTGGGCAATAAACTCTCTCTCAATCATTCTTTCTTCTCCTCCTCTACAGGTTGTTCTTTGATTTCATTTTGATTATCTTGATTATTAGTTTCTTCAACAACAGCTTCTTTTTTCTCTTCAACTTCTTTAGTTTCCACTGCATCTTTAACTTCTGCTACTTTTTCTTCAACTTTTGTTTCAGTAACAGGAACATTTTTCTCTTCCTTTTTAACTACTTTTGCTTCTTTTTTCTTTTTCTCTTCAGTTTTCTTTCCAGCAACTTCTTTAACTTCAATTTCTAAATTTGTTCTTTTAGTTGCTCTTCGATGTCTTCCACCAGTTATAGGAACTACTCCTTTATTAGCAACAAGTTTAGTTATTTTTAAATTGGAAGTGTTCAAACCTTTAAATTGAGCATTAGCCTCGACAGATTTCACTAAACGTAAAAACTCTTTAGCCGCTTTCTGTGGGAATCTACCTGAAGACATTCCTGCTTTATGTCCCATATCACGGTTAAAAGTTTTGAAAGGAACTGCTTTTCTTAACCCAATTACTTCTTCAAGAAAACTGATTGCATAATTTGTTCTCTTGTATCGTAAACTTTTACTGATTTCTATACTTTGTTTAGTTGAAATCGGAACGTTAAAACTATTTGCACGAGCAAAATGTTCAGGATTTGCAGTTTTTTTAGTAGTCATTTTTATTTTTATCTTGCTGATACAGCTTTACTGGATCTTGTTGCCCCAACACCTGCAGCACTATGTGATACAGATTTTCTGGTATGAGCAAACTCTCCCAAACTATGTCCTAGCATTTCTAAAGTGATTATTAAAGGTACAAATTCTTTACCTGTGTAAATCTTTAATGTTTTTCCCAACATTATTGGAGTAATAACAACATCACGACAATGTGTTTTAATATTTTGGTCGTCAGCTTCAATTTTTTTCATTAATCTTTTCTGTGCATCTGTAAAGCCCCTCTTCAAACTTCTTCTTTGTCGGGATGAAACTAATTCCATGAACTCTTTCATTTCCATGTTTTTAGCTTCCTCTTCAGTTCTGCCTTTCCACAATATTTCTTTTGCCATTTTTATTTATTTCTCCTACCTGTTCTTCTTGGAGCAATTTTACCAACTTTTCTTCCCGGAGGAGCACTTCGAGGAGATAAAGTAGGTCTTCCTTTATGAGTACTGTGACAACCACCAAAAGGATGGTCTACTGCATTCATTGAAATTCCCTGTACTTTTGGATATAATTTGTTTTTTGCTCGCATTTTTCTAAATTTAGTACCGGCTTTCATTAATGGTTTTTCTAATCTTCCACCACCAGCAATAACTCCAATTGCCGCACGACAATTAGGTAAAAATGATTTTTCTTTATTTGAAGGTAATTTAACTCTTACTGCTTTCTCAGTCTTCGCTACAATTTTAGCAAAAGAACCTGAAGCACGTACTAATTTTCCACCATCACCAGGTCGAAGTTCTAAATTATGAACTAAAGTTCCTTCCGGAATGTCTTTCAAAGAAAAAACACTTCCAGCTTTTAATTCTTCACTTGTTCCAATTCCAATTTCGTCGCCAACTTTGATCCCTTCAGGAGCAAAAGATAATCCTTTTGTTCCAGTAAGATATTCAACTTCAATTAAAGGCGCACTATGGCCTTGACAATGGATAATGTCCATAACTTTCCCTACGGTTTCTAAATTATAATGTTTAACTTTTCCTTGGAATCTAAAACTAGGTGAACGATAGGTCATGGTTCCTCTTCCCCGTCTTTGTTGTATTAGTCGTTTACCCATTTTATTTTACCTAGATCAATCCTAAATCTGCACTAATATCTGCAGCTAAACTTTCAGGACCTAATTTAACATATGCTCTCTTCTCTCCAGTAAATGAATTTTGAATATTAATTTTTATAACTTTAACTTTAAATAACTCTTCAACAGCCTTTTTAACATCTTTTTTTGTTGCTCGAGGATGAACAACAAAAGTAAGTTTGTTATCGAACTCAATTTGTCTAATAGCTTTCTCAGTAGATAAAGGGTGTTTAATTATTTGATAAGGATTAAAATTATCAATAGCTATTTCTTCCTTATTTTCTTGTTCAGTTCCTTTCTTGATATTTTCAACCATTTTAATTAAATAATTTGTTTTTATCTAAACTTTCAATTGCTTTTTCTGTCCAAACAGCAACTCGCCCAGGCATTGCACCAGGAGCCAATAATTCTGCATTTAATGAGTTTACTTTCACTACATCTAATCCTGCAATATTCTTTGCTGACTTTAATAATGGACAATCGTCACCGACAACAATTAAAAGTCCTTTTTTACGTTGATATTTTCTTCCTCTAACTTTTCCAATCCCTGCCCGAACTTTTTTAATTAAAGATCTTTGCAGTTCATCATTAAAACCTAAATTTTGTAAAGTATTCTTAACATCTTTAGTTTTATCTTGTTGTTCAAAGGATGAATCTAAAATAAATGGATAATCTTCAGGAACTTTATGTCCTCTACTTTCAACTAAATTCTTATTAACTGTAGCCGCAATTGCGGAACGGATAGCTTTTCTGTTTTCTTTCTTATTAATATTTTTTTCAAAAGATTTTTCTGCTTTAGGTGCATGAGATCTTCTTCCACCTCGAGTTTGTGGAGAAAAAGCACCAACCCAAAACATTCTTGTTCCTCTTCTAGAAAGAATTTTTCTATTAACTCTACTAATTCCAAAACCATAACAACCACGATATTTTCTTCTTCTTTTACTTAACGTTGAAGAATGTCTCATACCTGCTTTAGGATTTGCTCCGTAAGCTTGTCTAGCTGCACTTTGTAAAGCATGAACTGCTCTTTTAATTAAGTCCGGCCTATATTCTTCGTGAAACTGATTAGGTAACTCCTTTTCGTTTAACTGTTTCTTTTCCTTATCAAATATTTGTAGTTTCATTTTCATAGGTGGATAGAAGCAACTTCAGGTGCTTCTTTAGTGAATTTTTTGTTTGCTCTGATTGCTTCAGTTAAAAGAACTGGCATTTTTCTTGCCCCGGCAACTGAACCTTTTAATAATAAATAGTCATTAGTAACAACCCCATACTTTTGTATACCACTTTTAGGAGTAACTTCTTTACCGTCATTACCAATTTTAATAATATGTTTGTTATATTCTGTTCTCAAATGATAACCCATCTTTCCCGGTTGAGGAACTCTAAAGTCAACTCTTTTCGGAGTCCAAGCACCTAAGTTACCAATTCCTCGTTTAGTTTTCTCGCCTTTGTGTTGTTTAATTGGAACTCCGTATCTTTTAACTGTTCCTTGGAAACCTTTTCCTTTAGTTTTAGCATGAACATCAACTTGTTTTCCAGATTCAAAAACGTCAGAAATTTTGACCTCTTTACCTAAATTTTCTTTAGCATAAGTTAATTTGTCTTCATTAGAACCGCCTAAAGCAATTTCTAATAATTTTGGTTTTTTTGTGCCTACCCCTGTTGATTTAGGATTAGAAGCAACTAATAAACGTAAATCATCAAACTCTTTTACTTCTTCAATTTTTTTAATTGTTTTTTTAGGTAATTGAACTTTTTTAGCCATTTCTTTAGGTAATTTTTCAGCTAAAATAGAAATTGATTTGTTTAAACCCAATAAAGTTTTTTTATAAAAAGAAACACCAGCCACATACATTGGTGGACATTCAATAATTGTTGTTGGAACAACAATTTCTTTGCCTTTTGTTAAAGACTTAGGATGATTATCAATAACCATTAAATGAGTCATTCCAGCTTTATAACCAATAAAACCCAATAATTTCACTTGATTTTGTTTAGCCCAAGACCTAACTCTAACTAAAGAATGTTTTGTTCTTTTCCGAGGCCAAAATTGCATACTTCCTAATCTTGGTTTATGTGCTTTAGGCATATTTTTTCCCTATGTTTTTCGTATAAACAGCCTTTTCATGGATCGCATCAGAGAATTGAATCTTAGATGCTCACCTTTTCAGGCCAATTATAACCAGAACCATTTACTTCCTCTTGGAAAGCAGTTTAATACTGGTTAATGCATGGGAACTGGAGCCTTTTATAAAGATATCGGTAGAATTAATGTTTTAACAATCCCATAACGTTAAAATCAATCAAAAGATTCTTTGAAATTTTCTTGCACCCTCTTAATAGAGGATTCAATGGGATTAATGTCTTTCTCTAATGCTTCATCATGGCCAGAACCACAAAAGTTCACCCTCAACCAATTCTTCTTCCCACAATCGCAGAGGATAGATTTGTAATGGTGCTCCTCAGGATGACAAGGATCCCATTCAGAGTTCCATTTCTCATTATTAAGTTTTTCACCACAACGATTACAGATAATTTTATCAAGAGACATTTTTTTCAAATAGCTAAGATAAGGTTTATATAGCTTACGATTTTTGACCCTAGATATGAAATACACATTCAACAATATCTTGGGAAATTTCATTTTAGATGAAAAGTTTAAGATAGTTGATACTAAAAATAAAAAGAAATTAGAAGAAGTTCCAAAAGGAAAAATCAGTTTAGTTTTGGCCAATTTCAAAGATAAAAAATATTATTCTGAATTTTATGAAAAAAATCTAAAATTGACCAAGAAAGGAATAAAAGCGTCAGTTTCTGAAGATTTATTGATTATTCAAACCATTGCCAGTGTCAGTGAATTAGATAAAATAAATAATATATTAATAAAGAGATTGAGAGAATGGTATGGTTTGTACCTCCCCGAATTTGAACATTCTATGCAAAATCAAGAAAAATTTGTAGAATTAGTTCTTGAAAAAAATAAAAAAGAATTATTAGAATTAATAAAATTAGATGAAAATAATTGTATGGGTGCTGATTTAGATGAAGTTCATCTTAAAGAAATGAAATTACTGGGTAAAGAGATTAAAGAATTACAATTATTAAGAAAGAAACATGAAACTTATTTGGAAAAAATAATGTCCAAGTATTGTCCTAACATCTTGGAATTAGCAGGTGTAACTATCGGCGCTAAATTGATTGAGTTAGGAAGAAGTTTAAAACATCTGGCTATGTTGCCTGCTTCTACTGTGCAATTACTTGGAGCAGAGAAAGCATTATTCAGACATATTAAGACTGGATCCCGTAGTCCAAAATATGGGGTTATTTTTCAACATCTTTTAATTCAAAAAGCTGGCCGAAAAGAGAAAGGTAAAGCTGCACGTATGCTTGCGGATAAATTATCTTTATGCGCCAGATTAGATTTCTTCAAGGGAGAATTTAAAGCCCCTGAATACAAAAAAATATTAGGAGAAAAGTTAAACATAAAATTATAAAATGAAAGAAATCGAAGTTAAAATCCTGGACATTGATCTTGAAGAAATTAGAAAGAAACTATTAGATCTAGGAGCAAAAAAAGTTTTCGATGGCGAAATTCATGCAATTGCTTTTGATCATCCTGATCTGAGATTAGATAAAAAAGACAGTTTTATTAGAGTAAGAAAAGTTGGAGAAACTACTGAACTATGTTTTAAAGGCCCAAATAGAGGTTCAATATTTAAATCTAGAGAAGAAATTGAAGTTAATACTACTAATTTTGCAGATACTCTTGAAATATTAGAAAGAGGAGGATTAATAAGATATCATGAAGGAAAGAAACATCGAGAATCTTATACCCTCGGAAAAGTAAGATTTGAAATTGATAATTGGAAAAATATCCCTCACTTTTTAGAAATTGAAGCTCCAACTACAGAAGAAGTTAAAGAATATGTTGAAAATCTTGGCTTTACTATGGACCAAACTACTAATTGGAGTTATCTAGAACTTGAAGAACATTACGAGACAAAATGAGCAGAAGAATACAAGAACATAAACTATTTGAAATTTATCAGGAAGCCCGCGGTAGAAGAATCTTTACTAAATCTATCCACCCCGGCAGACCACACTTTGAAGAAAGAATCGTCCGTGACAAAAATGATGAATATCGAGAATTCGACCCTCAAAGAAGTAAACTGGCAGCAATGATTATGAAAGGCTGTACTAATATCGGTATCAGAAAAAATGATCTTGTTCTTTATTTAGGAAGTTCACATGGTTATACCCCAAGTTTTGTTTCTGATATTGTAGGTGAAGAAGGTTTAATTTTCGGTGTTGACCCTGCCCCGAGAGTAATGCGTGACTTTGTTTTTCTTGCTCAAAAAAGAAAAAATCTTATTCCTGTTCTAGCTGATGCAAATCATCCTGAAGAATATATTGAAAGAGTTTGTCAAGCAGATATTGTTTACCAAGATATCGCTCAAAAAAATCAAATGGACATTTTTATTAGAAACTGTAATATCTTCCTAAAAAAAGGTGGTTATGGTTTATTCGCTATAAAAGCTAGAAGTATTGATGTTAAACGAAACCCGAATGATATTTTTGTAGAAATCAGAAAACACTTGGACAGAATCTTTACAGTCATTGATTATAAGACTCTTGATCCGTTAGAAAAAGACCATTGTATGATCATTGTTAAAAAATAAAACAAAATGATAATTAGAAAAGCAACTCCAAAAGATTATAAAGAAATTTCTTTAATTTACAAAGAAGAATTTGGGAAAAAACCTTATCATGAAAAATGGACAGAAGAAAGTGCTTTTCAAAAAATTAAAGAATATTCAAAAAATCATATTTTAGTAGCTGAAAAAGAGAAAAAAGTGATTGGATTTATTATCTTTAGTGAACTTCTTTTGGATGATGGACCCAGAACTTTTATAGATGAATTGGTGATTACAGAAAAATTTCAAAAACAAGGTATTGGCCATAAATTAATAGCAGAAGTTGAAACATTTTCTAAAAATAATAATAAAATTGGAATTCTTCTTCTTGCCCATGAAGAAGCAAATGCCATTGAGTTCTATAACAAATTAAAATTCAAAAAAGAAAAATGGGTCTTGTTTGATAAAAAATTATAAACTAGAATTAAATTTATAAACATTAAAAATATTCTTCTTACTATGAATCTTATCCACGAAGCAAGTTATTTGTATTTATACTCTAAAAAATTAACTAAAATAAATAGAGAAATAAAAAAATTAAGTAAGAAAGCTCATAAACATATTCATAAACATAATAAAACTAAATCTGAAAATAAAAAACTAAGACACAAACTTAAACACAAAAAAGCAACTGAGAATATTAAAGGATTAATGAAAAAACATAATCATCTTCTAACAAAATTAAGACATCATTACTTAACTTATTCCCATGCTTTAAAGAAAGAACACAAAGTTTAATCTCCATTTAATACAGGAAATAACAAAAAGAACACATAAAAACATTTATAAACATATAATATTTCTTATAATGTATGGAGTTAATCCGTTTAAAAGGGGTGTCAAAGAACTATAAGAAGAACAAAATTCTACGAGATGTAAATCTCATGGTTGAAGCTGGTGACGTTCTGGGAGTTATTGGTCAATCGGGTAGCGGAAAAACGACTTTACTAAATTTACTTGTTGGCTTTATTGAACCAACAGATGGAGAAGTAGTTTATTATTCAAAAGTTGAAGGTAAAGAAAAAGATCTTAATGACAACTTACATAAAATAAAAAGACATTTTGGTTTTACTCCCCAACATAACTCTTTTTATCCAAAATTAACTGTTAAAGAAAATTTAATCCATTTTGGTAAACTTTACAAGATTGATAAAAAAACATTAGAAAATAATATCACTAGTTTATTAGAATTTACCAAATTAAGCCAACATCACAATAAACTTGCCGAACATCTTTCTGGAGGAATGCAAAAACGTCTAGACATTTCTTGTAGTTTAGTTCATAAACCAAAAATTTTAGTTTTAGACGAACCAACTGCAGATTTAGACCCAATTTTGCAAAAAGAAATTTTACATTTATTAGAAGAAGTTAATAAGCAAGGTATTTCTATTATCATCGCTTCTCATCAATTAGAACATATTGAAAAAATTTGTAATAAAGTTGCTATTGTCCATAAAGGTAGAGTTCAGAGTCATGGATTAATCGAAGATATCAAAAAACCTTTCCTAAAAGATCACTTTACAATTAATGTCCATTCAGGAAAAGAAAAAGCACATATTCTTGAAAAATTAAAAGGCCTACACTTCAAAAAAATAATTGATAAAAACCATAAATTAATAATTTATCCTGAGCACATTAAAGATACAATGGAGGGATTATTAAATATAATTAAAGATGAAGGACTAAACTTTTATGATATGGATGTACGTAAACCAACTTTAAATGAAGTCTTTGAAAAAATAGCTTTGGATGATCAACCAGAAGAAGAATAAAAGAGAAAAAAAGAGGGAAATAAATGAGAGCACTATATTTAATAACCAAAAAAAATATCAAAATCTTATTAAGATCTAAAGCTTCTGCTTTAATTATAATTTTTGCCCCCTTGCTTATCATTCTTCTCTTAGGATTATCCTATAATAATTCTGAACAATTTGGATTAAATATTGGCGTTTATTCCCCTTCATTCACAGACGATGTTAATTCTTTCGTCACCATTTTAGAAGAAGAAGAATTTACAATTACAAAATATGACTTACTAGAGAATTGTGTTGATGAAGTTAAAAGAGGAACGACCCATACTTGTATTGTCTTGCCAGAAAGTTTACAAATATCTGGCAACGAACAAAAAGAAGTTGTTTTCCACATTGACCCTAGTAAAGTCAATATTGTTTGGATGATTCAAGAAACTGTAAAAGAAAAATTTAATATTAAATCTCAAGAAATTTCTCAAGGTTTAGCGCAAGACGTTTTAACCAGAGTAGTTAATACTAAAACAAAAATTACTGAAAAAAACGCTGAAGTTGAAGCACTTAAAGAAAAAACTTCCTCTGCATCTTCAAAAACTAACACTGTTAAATCGAGCCTTGCTGGATTAGATTTAGTTGCTCCCGCAGCGACATACGATGTTGCAGCACTAAGTTCTGTAACTTCGGGCATGGAAACTGCAATTAAAAAAATTGAACAAGCCATCACTGCAGTTGATAGTTCTAATATGACTTCCAGTAAAGTTGCAATTAAAAAACCTTTACAAGATGCACTTGAAGAATTAGGTGGTACAAATGTTACTGGTACTAGTCTTGGAGGAATTATTACTTCATTACAAACTGATCTTAATGCTGCTAAAGAAAAATTAAGTAAAGCTTCTTCCGCCGTAAAGAGTTCTAATACCAACTTAGCCGATGTTTCTTCTGCTTTATCTGAAAGTTCTACTACTCTTGATAGTGTTCAAGCGGGATTAAACGAAGTTATCGCTAATATTGAAGGACAAAAAGTTACTGAAGCCGGAACATTAATTTCACCATTAACAACTAAAATAGAAAAAGTTAGTGAAGAAGGTACATTCTTAAGTTACTTATTTCCTGCAATCTTAATGTTAGTAATTATGTTTAGTTCTTTATTGTTAGGAACAACTTTGGTGATGATGGAAAAAAATAGTCCTGCTTTCTTAAGAAACTTTTTTCTCCCAGTAAGAAAAATGACATTTATTGTTTCTACTTATTTAACTAATTTGATTTTAATTATTCTTCAAATAGTAATTATTTTAGGAATTTCTTTATTCTTTTTGAAAGATTCTTTATCCTCATTACCAACCGTCGCACTAATTTTATTCATCGCTGCTTCTGTCTTTACATTTTTAGGAATGCTTATTGGCTATATCTTTATTTCAGAAGAAACAGCAATTCTGGCATCAATTTCTTTGGGTAGTGTGTTATTGTTTATCTCTGGAACAATTTTACCATTAGAAGGTATCTCCGTCATGCTTAGAAAATTCACCTACTTTAATCCTTTTGTAATTGCTGAAAAACTTATTCGTGAAGTTTTTATTTTCAACACTTCCCTAAAAGTAATCTGGCTAGATTTAGTTATCTTGTTAGGCTATGCCCTGGTCTTGTTTATTATAATCCTAATCTTAGAATCTATTCTTCATAAACATTTGATGCAACGATTTATGAGACATCATCATCGAGCACAACGAGAAAAAGGAAAGAAAAATAAAAGCGATGTTTGATTAATTTACAAAAACATTTATATCCTTCTTTAGTTTTATTTTACTCAATGAAAATAATCTCTATTACCGGAACACCAGGAACAGGAAAATCTACTCTTACTAAATACCTAGAAAAAAAATTAAAATTTAAACGGTTAGATTTACACCATTATTATAAACAAATTTCTACTGGTTATGATCGCAGTAAACAATGTTATGATATTGATTTGAAGAAACTAGAGAAATTGGTTAAAGATAAATCTCAAGAAAACAATCTGCTTGTTGATTCTCATATCTCTCATTTGTTAAAGAAAGTAGATTTGTGTCTTGTTTTAACTTGTTCTAATCTAAAAAAACTTGAAAAAAGATTAAATGAAAGAAAATATTCAAAGAAAAAAGTCCGTGAAAATCTTGATGCAGAAATTTTTCAAATTTGTCTGAACGAAGCTAAAGAAAGAAAACATCAGATTGTTGTTGTTGATACTGCAAAAAGATTCAGCAAAGAAGAGTTGGTTAAAAAGATAAAGAAATCCTTATAAATCTCCCCCCATTCTCAATTAAAATGGCAGCAATAACCGCACAAGAGAAACTGAAACTAAAAAAAATAGTTCATGAGTTACGTAGCCATAAGGCCCCTCATACTGAGTTTGTAACCGTTTACATCCCCACTGGTTATGATATGGTCAAAATCATTCAACATCTCGCAGAAGAACAAGGTACTGCTTCTAACATCAAATCTGCTTCTACTAGAAAGAATGTTCAAAACGCTTTAGAAAAAATGATTCAACATTTAAGAACTGTTGGCAATACGCCCGCAAATGGTTTTGCTGTCTTCTCGGGAAACGTTGCCGCAGGAGAAGGTAAACAAGATGTTCGCGTGTGGAGTGTTGAACCACCTATTCCGTTAAATACTAGAATCTATCGTTGTGATAAAAATTTTGTGACTGATCTTTTAGAAGAAATGTTAGTAGAAAAAGAAGTTTACGGCTTAGTTGTTATGGACAGAAGAGATGCCACTATTGCTTTATTGAAAGGTAAAACTATTGTTCCTTTACAAAAAACCCATTCAGAAGTTCCCGGAAAAACAAAAGCTGGTGGTCAATCCGCACAAAGATTCGCTCGTTTAAGAGAAGGTGCTGCTAAAGATCATTTCAAAAAAGTTGCTGAATATATGAAAGATCAATTTTTACATTTGGGAAAAGATTTGAAAGGGATTATCATTGGTGGCCCAGGCGTTACTATTAACGATTTTATGAATAAAGATTATCTTACTGGTGATGTAAAAAAGAAAATCATTGGTACAAAAGATTTGTCTTATACTGGCGAATTTGGTTTGCAAGAATTATTAGAAAGATCAGAAGATCTTCTTGCTGAAGAAGAAGTTTCTAAAGAGAAAAAAAGTATGCAACAATTCTTTAATGTTCTTAGAGATTTTCCAAAAAAAACAACTTATGGAGAAAAAGAAACTTTGAAAGCTTTGGAAATGGCTGCTGTTGATATCCTCCTTATTTCAGAAATCATTCCTGAAAATAAAATCTTTGAATTGGAAGAAAATGCTCAAACTTCAGGAGCAGAAGTGAAAATTATTTCTACAGAAACAAGAGAAGGAGCACAACTTCGAGATTTGGGTGGGATTGCTGCTATATTAAGATTTGAGATTGAATAGAAGATGAACCTGATCCAAGAATCATTTCAACGTTTATTTCCAGAAAAAGAATTCTCTTACCAAACATATTTTGAATATAATCGTAGACTATCTGACTTTAATGCCAATATCCATTTTAATAGAAAAAAGATTTCTCTCCATCTTAACTTGCAATGGAAAGATATTGATAATGAAATTAAAATTGGTTTGATTCAAACTCTTCTGCTTAAAGTATTTAAGAAAAAAAATAAATTTTCTACCCCTAATATTAATCTCTACAATAACTTCGTAAGAAATATTCCCACGTTAACTAAAAAAACTAAATCAGATCCTACCCTAGCAGATTCATTCTCCAGAGTTAACCAACAGTTCTTCTTTAACCAAATAGAAAAACCCAACTTAACTTGGGGTAGAGATTCAATCAGAAAATTGGCCAGTTATAATTTCCATGATGATACTGTTACTGTTTCTACCATCTTCAAAGATGCAAAAATAGAAATATTAGATTATTTGATGTACCATGAACTATTACATAAATATCATAAATTTAAACATAAAAATGGGCGAAGTTTCTTCCATACTAAACAATTTAAAGAAGATGAAAATCTTTATCCTAATAAAAACCAACTAGAAAAAGAAATAAACCAAATCATTAGAAGAAATAAGATAGTGCCTAAGAAACAAAGCTTCTTTTCATTCTTTAAGTAATTCATAAAGTTTATTAATAACTCATTAAAATTTCTGGCTATGGATTATTTAACAAAAAAATTATACATTCCCCTGATAATGGTTGGTCTAAGTATAGGAACAACCTCTTGTTTAGAACCAAAAAATATAGATGAAGCTTATAATTGGTGCCATAATAAAAAAACACACCAAAAAATCCGTACAACAGAAGGCTACATAACTTGTAAAGAAATAACAGCTTTATTTGAAAGCGGAGAGTAATAAAGTCTATTTTTCCCGTAAGCTTTAAAAAGGGAGCCAAATTATAATTATTTATGGTAAAAAAGAAATTTCTTTCCCATAACGCTATGGATAAAATCATGCGTGAAATTGGCGCTCTAAGAGTTTCAGATGACGCTAAAGAAGCTTTAGCTGAAGTTTTAGAACAAAAAGCTTTAGAAATCTCTGTTGAAGCAAAGAAATTTGCAGAACACGCTGGAAGAAAAACAATAACTGAGAAAGATATCCATTTAGCAAATAAATAATAATTAAATACAAAGGTGGTTTAATATGTATGAGAAAAAATTAGTTAGCGTAGGAAGCTTAAAGAAAGGCGACACAATCATTATTGACGGAAATGCTTGTAAAATAACCGATACTACTACTTCCAGACCAGGAAAACATGGTCATGCCAAAGTAAATATGATGGCTGTTGGAATGCTTGACGATAAAAAAAGAAATTTAGTCATGCCTGGTCACGATAAAGTTGAAGCACCAGTAGTTGAAAAGAAAAATGCTCAAGTATTATCCATTGCTGGCAACATTGCCAATGTCATGGACACAGAAAATTATGAAACTTTTGACTTAGAAATCCCGACTGAATTAAAAGACCAAGTGCATGAAGGTTCAGAAGTATTATATTGGATTTTAATGGGACTAAAAGTAATAAAACAAGTTAAGTAGAGGAAATAAAAATGGTAAAATTCGAAGAAGCAATGGCAAGAAAACAAAAGAACATTTTTGTTTGTAGATCCTGTAAATCAAAAATTCGTGCTCCTAGTCTTAAGGTCGCACAAAAAAAAATAAGCTGTAGAAAATGCAGTGCAAAAAAACTTCGTCCAAAAAGGAAGAAGTAAACTAATAAAAGAGAGTGATAGAATTGTTTGAATCTATAGTTACATTCATTTTAAAATTTAAGTACATTATTCTTTTCTACTTAGCAATTATAATTTTCTTTTATATTAAAAGAAAACAATTAGACTTCCAAGCAAAAATCATTGTTCTTTACCGAATGAAATTCGGATTAAGGTTTATCGAAAAATTTGTTAATAAGTTTAGAGAACCAACTATTCTTTTAGGTTATATTGGAGTTGGAGCAGGTTATGTTGGTTTAATCTTTATCTCCTATATCCTTGTCAAAAACTTAGTCGATTTGGTAATAAAACCAAGCGCAGTTTCTGGAGTGTCATTAGTTCTTCCAGGAGTTAATGTTCCCGGTTTAGGGGTGTTACCATTTTGGTATTGGATTCTTGCTATTTTCATGATTGCTTTAATACACGAATTTGCTCATGGAATTGTTGCCAGAGCACATAAAATTGAAGTTAAAAATACTGGTATTGTTTTATTAGGTCCCATCATTGGAGCTTTTGTTGAACCAAACGAAAACAAATTAAGAAAGCAAAGTGATATTGCTCAATATTCAGTCTTAGCAGCAGGATCATTCTCAAATATTCTCCTAGCCATTGTCGCTATTTTATTACTTAACTTTCTCTTTATGCCTTTACAACAAACAATGGTAGAACCAACAGGTTTTACTTTTGATGCTTATGTTAACGAAGAATATCCTTTTGCAAAAGCAGGCATTCTACCCGGAACCCTTATCACCGGAATTGATAGTAGTACCACCTTCAAATTTGAAGAATTCAGTGAAAAATTATTCTGTACAAATCCGGGAGATAAAATTTCTGTTAATACTCCTCAAAAAAAATATCCTTTAGTTTTAGCAGAAAGTCCTGATAATCCAGGAAAAAGTTTTTTAGGTATCCAAGAGATCCATAATGAATTCGAACTTAAAGAAAAATTTAAAACTCCGGCTTGGGAAGCAACTTATTATTCTTTAGATTGGATTACTGGTTTCTTAAAATGGTTATTTATTCTTAGTTTAGGAATTGGTTTGTTTAACTTACTTCCTCTTCCGATTGTCGATGGTGGTAGAATGATGCAAGTATTCCTCCATAAATTACGTGGAGAAGAAAATGGCGAAAAATGGTACAGAAAAATTGGCATGTTTTTCTTACTTGTTTTATTATTAAATCTATTCTACCCTATGATTAGGGGCTGGTTAGGAATATAAGAACTTCTAAATAAAATAAACTAAAAGAAACTATTAAATAAAGAATTAAAAAATAATAAAAAAGAATTAAAAAAAAATTAAGCTTTAATCAAATTTCTTAAACTATATTTCTTATTCAACAATAATTCTTGAGCAGGTAACTTGATCTTCCATTTCTCAACAACATAATCAAGAACTGTGTTAAAAATAATATAAGATCCAGCAATTCCCATAGCAAACAAAATTCTCTCGTAAGCAACGATTGGAATTAAACTTACCCACGCTCCTGCTTCCATTGGTATAGTGTAAAGCCATAACACTCCCCCAACTGCATGTGCAGTAAATGTTGCTCCTAAACTTCTCAATAAAAGAAATTTCTTAGGAAACAAACTTCCTAAAATTGGAATTAACCAGTATAATGAATAAAACCAAACTTGCCTACCTACTGGATGAACCATAAATAAAACCATACAAATTGCTGGCACGATTGCTGTCCAGTATTTTCTTTTATTAGCAAAATAAATCACTGCAAAAATCATTGGTAACATTCTTAACGTATTGATCCAAGTCCATTCTTTCCCTACAATTAAATAATCAGCAACCTGAGCAAAGAAAACTGCAATTCCACCAAAGACTGGCCCTAAAAAAGCTCCTGCCGTTGGACCAAAGAATTGGTACAATGTAAAAAATTGGTTCTCTGCCCCAAGTACTGGAGAGAAATTAATCTTTTTCCCAATTAATACTAAAGCAAAAAAGACTAGTAAAAAAATTATTCTTTTTGTTGTAAATATATTTTTATAATTCATGTTAAACACCCCAACCATATTTTATTTCTTTTTATTTATTAAATTTATGTTTTAATATATCACCTACTAAATACAAAGAACCAGAAACAAGAACAAAATCATCCTCATCTGCTAATTTTAAAGCTTCTTCTACTGCTTCTTTACTATCTTGAATCATTTTAACATTTTGATTATATTTCAATACTACTTCATTTAATTTCTCAACAGGAGTTGGTTTAAAATTTCCTTCGGTGATAATAATCTGATCAAACAATGGCACTAATAAAGAAACCATCTCCTCTAATTTCTTATCTTCAGCGATTCCTAAAACAAGAATTTTTTTCCGATCTATTTTCTTTACAAACTTGACCAAATTCTTTATCCCTTCTAAGTTGTGTGCACCATCAACCATTACTAACGGATTCTTTTGCAAAATCTGTAACCTTCCTGCCCAAAATGTATTTAATAATCCTAATTTTATTTTATCAATAGAAATTTTCAATAAATCCGCAACCAATAAAGCTAAACAAGCATTCTTTATTTGATATTCACCTAACATCTTTATTGAAAAAGTATCATTTATTTTTCCAGTCACAGAAAACTTTTGTTCATTAAAACTAGAATCCTCAATTTTAAATTTTAATTCTTTATCCAAAACCATTAAAGATGAATTCTTCTGATTACAAACAGAATTGAATATATCAAGAACAGTTTCATTAGTTTCGGCAGTAACCACAATTTTATTTTCTTTAATAATCGCTGCTTTCTCTTTAGCAATCTCTTCTTTAGATTCTCCTAGAACGCGAGTATGTTCCAAAGAGATATTTGTAATCACACAAATCTCTGGGTCAATTACACTTGTTGCATCTAATCTTCCACCTAAACCAACCTCAACTACAGCAAAATCAACTTGCTCATCAGCAAAATATTGAAAGGCCATCGCGGTAGTGAATTCAAAAAAAGTGGTATCAATTTCATTTTCTTCAACTTTTCTTTTCATGATTTCACTTAACTCGACAATCTTCTGACCAGAAATGTCTTTACCATTAATCTTAATCCGTTCATTAAAATTAACTAAATGAGGACTGGTGTATAATCCCACTTTGTAACCAGCTTCTTGTAAAATCTGAGCAAGAAATGCAGAAGTACTACCTTTACCATTCGTTCCCGCAATATGAATAGACTTAAACTTCTTCTGCGGATGGTCTAAAACAGAAACTAACTTTTCCATCTCTTCTAAGCGTAATTTACTACCAAACTTCTTTAATCCGTACAGATAATCTAAAACTTCTTGCATGAAAATCTTGGGAACCATAATCTTTTTAAATATTTGGTATCTAAGACTAATTGGGTGGTTTGAGATGAAAGCTTATCTTGATATTATTAAAAAAATTTTAGAAAAAGGAGAACTAAAACATAGTCGAACTGAAGTAGGCACTTTAGCAATTGCCGGAGCAATGTTTGAACATGATATGGCAGAAGGTTTTCCCTTATTAACAACAAAAAAAGTTCCGCTTAGATTAGTTGCTTCTGAATTAGAGTTTTTTATTAAAGGGATTACTGATAAACAATGGTTGATTGAAAGAAATAATTATATCTGGAGTGAATGGTGTTCTCCAAAAATTGTTCCCTATGGCCATGATCAAGAAACTAAAACCAAAATGATGGAAGAAAGAGAATTAGGTCCAATCTATGGTTGGCAATGGCGTAATTTTGGCGCTAAATATATTTCTCATGATCAACAACCGGAAGGAAACGGAATTGACCAATTCAAAAATTTAATTACAAAACTTAAACAAAATCCTATGGACCGAAGAATGATTGTTTCTGCCTGGAATCCTTTAGATATTCCCAATATGGCTCTTCCCCCTTGCCATTATGGTTTTCAAGTTACTGTCATTAATAGTAAACTTAATCTATTATGGAATCAGAGATCTGTTGATTCTGCTTTAGGACTACCATTCAACATTGCCAGTTACGCATTATTATTGCATCTGCTTGCCAAAGAATCTGGACTAAAAGAAGGTAAACTGATTGGTTTTTTAGGAGATACCCACATTTACGAAAATCATGTAGAAGGTCTAAAAGAACAACTGACTAGAGAACCAAAACAACTTCCGAAAATTAAAACAGAAAATTTTACTTCCATCTTTGATTGGAAATATACAGATACAATTATTGAAGATTATGAAGCTCATCCCAGAATCAAATTTGAAATTGCGGTGTGAAATCATAAAAAATGATTAAAAACAATAAATAAAAATTTAATAAATAAAATGATAAATATAATTGTGGGCATGACTAAAAATAGAGTTATTGGTAAAGATAATTCTTTGCCTTGGCATCTTCCTGAAGATTTGAAAAACTTTAAAGCATTAACAGAAAACAATATAGTTATCATGGGCAGAAAAACGTGGGATAGCATTCCTGAAAAATTTAGACCTCTGCCTAACAGAAATAATATTATCATTAGTAAAAATATGCTTCCCATTGATAATGTTGATGTTTGTAAATCTATAGAAGAAGCTTTAGAAAAAGCAAAATCCTATCAAAAAGAAATATTTATTATTGGCGGTTCTTCTATTTATGAACAATTCTTACCTATAACAGATAAAATGTACATCTCTTATCTCAAAAACGATTATGCAGGAGACACTTACTTTCCTAACTTTAATAAAGAAAATTGGGAAATAATTGAAAGAAAAGATTTTACTGAATTTGAATTTGTAATTTTCCAAAGAAAATGATAAAAGATCAAGAAGTTGCCAATATTATTAGAAAAGAAGAAAATAAACAACAGTTTAAACTATCAATGATCCCTTCTGAAAACTTTTTTTCTGCAGACGTAAGAAAAGCAGTTGGTTCTGTGTTCATGCATAAGTATGCCGAAGGCAACGTTGGTAAAAGATATTATGAAGGTAATCAATTTGTTGACAAATTAGAATTATTAACTATAGAAAGAGCAAAAAAAGTTTTCTCTCTTCCTGAAAATTGGAGTGTAAATGTACAAGCTTTAGCAGGAAGTAATGCCAATCTTGCAGTTTACTTAACTTTACTAAACATCGGCGATACCATTATGGGAATGTATTTGCCCGATGGCGGACATCTTTCGCATGGCTGGAGTTATGAACCTAAAGTAGAACAAAACCCTAACGAACTAACTTATATGGGAGGATCAAGAAAAGTAAACATATCTTCAAAAATTTTTAAAACTGTGCAATATAAAACTAATCCTAATACACAATTATTTAACTACGATGAAATTGAAAGAATTGCTTTAGAACATAAACCAAAATTAATTATTACAGGTGGAACTGCTTATCCCAGAGAAATTGATTATCAACGAATGAAACAAATTGCTGAAAAGGTTGGTGCTTATTATCTAGCAGATATTGCTCATGAAGCTGGTTTAATTGCCGCAGGCGTAAATAAATCTCCAGTTGGTATAGCAGATGTGGTTACTATGACCACTCATAAAACTTTACGTGCAGGTCGAGGTGCTTTAATTCTTGCTAACAAAGAAATGATTAAAAAAATTAATCGTAGTATTTTGCCAGGACTACAAGGCGGCCCATTCAATCATTCCATTGCCGGAATTTGTGTTGGCTTAGGAGAAACTTTAAATCCAGAATTTAAAGAATACGCTTCACAAACTGTAAAGAATGCCCAATTCCTTTGTTCAGAATTACAAAAATATAATTTTCAAATAGTTTCTGGTGGAACAGATAAACATTTAATTTTAATTGATCTTACTAATAAACCATTATTAGGAAAGAAATTTGCTCGAGCTTTAGATTACGCTGGTATTATTGCTAATATGAATACAATGCCACAAGAAAAACAATCACCAGCTAATCCTTCTGCTTTACGTTTAGGAACACCCTGGATTACAACAAGAGGAATGAAAGAATCTGAAATAACTTTGATTGCTGCTTGGATAAATCAAGTAATGGAAATTTGTTCGCAATGGAATGAATTAGAATTCGCTGATTTTGAAAATAAAGTTAAATCATCTCCAGAAATTGCAACAATTGCCAATCAAGTTCAAGAATTATGTATGAATTTCCCATTAGAAATTTAAAAATTAATTTAATATTAAAACTTCACTTATAACTATTTTTCAGAAATTCCTTAACCCTACCTTCTCCTCTTGGTTCTGCTGCCTCTCCCAATTCGTAATAAATTTTCTCAACAGTATCGCCCCAAGAGAAATCACCTTTTTCTTCTTTGATTTTGTTAACATTAATTTCTTTGGTGTGAACACCTTTCCGTAAATGATAATAAACACTTCTTTGCGTAACTTGTGGAAACACTTCGTTATAAATCTTAGAAATCTGATAACCATAACCTTTACCTAAATAGAATAAGATTTCAATAATATTCTGCCTAATTTGACTTTTTACTGGTCTACCTCTTACCATAAAATGTAAAAGTCACTCTAATTTATATTTGTTTTCCTTATTGAAAGAAAATAATAACATTTTCTCACAAAATTTATATACTTCTCTATCATCGAACAAGATTAACAAGTAACTTAATTGTAGCAAGTAAATAAAGTGAACATAAATGTCTAAACCAGTAATACCTAAAAGTAAACAAAAAGAAATTGCTAAAGAAAGAGTAAAAATACTTTTTCAACAAGCAAAAGAAGTTTTCTCTAAAGATAAAGCTCTTGCTAATCGTTATGTAACTCTCGCTAGAAAAATTGCTATGAAAGTTAAGATTAGAATTCCAATAGAATTGAAAAGAAAATTCTGTAAACATTGTTATAAATTCCTCATGCCCGGAAAAAACGCCAGAATCAGAACAAGAGATGGTAAAGTAATCATTTCTTGTTTCGAATGTAAGAAGTTTACTCGAATTCCTGTAAGTAAAAAGAAAAAAAAATAATTTATAGTATTCTCAAACGTAATTATCCCTTTCCGCATCCAACAATAACTTCTTCTCTGTCTTTGCCACTATATGTCTAATCTCATTAACAGCATCAGCATTAGCAGAAATCGAATCTATTCCTTGATGTACTAAAAATTCTGCCATCTCTGGCCGAGAACCAGCTTGACCACAAATAGAAGATTTCACGCCAAACTTATTACATACTTTGATTACCTTGGCCATTTCACCAAGAACAGCAGGATGCATCTCATCAAACAACTTAGCAATCCGAGAATTGTTCCGATCTATCCCCAAAGTTAATTGAGTAAGATCATTTGTTCCAAAAGAAACAAAAGAAATTCCTTCCTTACATAAATCTTCAATAATCCAACAAGAAGCAGGAGTTTCAATCATTACTCCAAAATCAACATCTTTACATGGTTCTAAACCAATCTCACGCATAATTTTCTTAGCTGCTTTAACTTCATCAACACGAATAACAAAAGGTAACATCACTCCTACATTATCCAATCCCTCATCATGTAATTCTTTAATTGCTTGAAACTCAGCTTTCAATATCCGCGGCTCGTCTAATAACCTTCTAATAGCATGCCAACCAATCATTGGATCTGTTTCATTTGGTTCTTTATCTGCACCTTGTAAACCTCTATATTCGTCAGAACGCATGTCAGAACAACGAACCCAAACTGGTTTATGCTGAAAAGCTTTAGCAATTTTTCCTATTCCTTCTTTCAATAAATTAACATAATCCCGATCTTTATCTTGCCGAATATATTCAGCAGGATGAACTTTTCCGTTAGCAATCATTATTTCTAAACGAACTAACCCCACTCCATCTGCTCCGGTGGCAGCGGCTTTCTCCGCTAAATCAGGTAAGTCTGCAATGATCTTAATGTCAGTGGCAGTAATAATCTCTTCTCCCCCTCCAGTTGACTGCACAGGAACCGCTTCTTTAATTTCCATTAATCCTTCATAAACAATTCCTCTTGTTGCATGAACGGTAATCTCTTGAGCATCTTCTAAAACTTTAGTCGCAATCTCTGTTCCTACAATGCAAGGAATACCCATCTCTCTACTTACAATCGCTGCATGACAAGTCATTCCTCCTTCGTCTGTAACAATTGCTCCTGCTTTTTGCATCGCTGGAACCATGTCAGGGGTAGTCATCTTAGTTACCATTACATCCCCTTTCTCAATCTTGCTTAATTCAGAAATATCTTTAATAATTTTTACTTTCCCTGCATAAATACCACGAGAAGCAGTTTCACCTTTAACTAAAATTTTTCCTGCTTCTTCTTCCGCAGAAGAATTTCCTGTTGATTTTTCTTCAACTTTTTCCTCTTTATGAAATGTGGTAACTGCTCTTGCTTGTACTATCAATACTTGATCTTTTTCAATTGCCCATTCAATGTCCATCGGTTTCTGATAATGTTCTTCAATCCTTCTTCCTAACCGGGCTAATTCTTTAATTTCTGAATCAGGAATAATTTGTCTTCCCTGTTCATTATCAGGAATATCTTGCTTTTCATTTTCTCCCTGTTCATTCCTAAACAAACCCCATTCCTGTTTCTTAACTTTCATTGACTTGATTTCTTTTGTATTTTTATCTACAATGTAAGTGTCCGGATTAACTGAACCAGAAACAATTGATTCCCCTAAACCATAAACCGCTTCAATCACAATTTCATCTTCTTGATTTGTACTTGGATTAATCGTAAACATGATTCCTGCTTTATCAGAATTAACCATCTTTTGCACAATCGCAGAAATTAAAACTTTATCATGATCAAACTTATTCTTAGTTCGATAATAAATCGCCCTCGCCGTAAATAATGATGCCCAACATGCCCTAACTGCAGTCATTACTTTAGCTTTTCCTTTAATATTAAGATAAGTAGCCTGTTGTCCCGCAAAACTAGCTTCTGGTAAATCTTCTGCAGTCGCACTACTTCTTACCGCTACAAAAACTTCTTTCGCTTCAATTAAATCGTGCGCTTCATTTTCTGCTCCTAACAATTCATAATTATCAATAATCTCTTCTTTCATCTCTTCAAGAATTTCTGTATCAATGATAATTTTCTGAACCTCTTTAGCTACTCTTTGTAATGTAGCTGTGTCATCAACGTTTAAATCTTTGAGTTTATCCTGAATCTTATCTTTTATTCCCGTTCTTTCAATAAACTCTTTGTAAGTCTGAGCAGTAACTGCAAAACCATTTGGAACCGGAAGTCCAGCATTAATCATCTCTGCTAAATTAGCACCTTTACCACCGGCAGTAGCAATAGAATCTTTATTTAAATCTTTAAACCAAGCAACATATGACATTTTATCTACCTCTTTATTAATAAGATATGGAATAGTCAATTGTATTTAAAATTTGTTATAATTACCTCCTATCAAAACAGAAACCATACTTGCTAACATACGATTTTAAATCTTCCATTTTAACTGAAGTGATTACATTAATATTATGCAAATCCCCTTGATTTATATCCGGAACAAAATATATATTTTTCTCACCTTTGACAGGATCACCACAAAGTTCTTTGCAAAAATCTAAAGACAAAACTTTTGGCAAATCAGCAAGTTCTTGATAAACATCAATTAACTGAAATGTCATAAAAGATTGAAACGCCTTTTCGTTACTTCGCATCATCTTTTTGTGTATTTCTTTATCCTCGGCAGGAATTTTCTCAAGATTTTTAGTAAGATTGGTGTGCATTTTTGTTGCTGGAAAAGTTTCATCATTAGTAATGTGCTTTTCATAAGCAGAACCAATAAGAGTTTGATAGTGTTCAACCTGTTTTGATATTTCTTCTCTTACTGCCTCATATGAACCTAGTTTTTCAGAGATTAAACTTAAATTAGCAAAAAGAGAAATTAACCCATAAGGAGAGATTCTCCATTCAGGATCATCATGAGTTTCGTTAACATAAATAGACCCAATAATATTTGAAGCATCTTGAACCACTGCTTGATTTAAATCCCAACCATTTTTAGAACAAGAATTTATTAAATTTTTTACAATGCTATAATTATGATTACCAACAAAAGGATTTCTTTCAACTAAATCTTTATATTTATCTCCTTCCTGGTTATAAGAATCTTTAACTAAAGACCCAAAATCTTCTTCTTTTTCTAAGAATGGTTTAACTGCTTCACTAGTTAAACTTCCACTAGTTTTACCATCACCTAAAGGCGCTCTTAAAATAAAACCAACCGTTCTTTCTTCCAAACTTAACTTAGACATAAACGTAAAAAATAACTGATGGTTTATTAAGATTATGGTAATATAAACTCTTTAATAACACCTGAAACAAAGAAAAAATATTATTTAAACATCCCGCCTTTGCCCCTAATTCGATTCCACAATCCACCATAATCATGTTTACCTCGAAGTTCTTTCAATGCTTTCTGTAACTGATTATAAGAAACCATGGCTTTTTCCCATTTAAACTTTAAGTTTGCATCTTCTTTAGCTGCACTTTTATTATGGTCAATATATCCTGCCAACTGACTTAATGCTTTTGTTAAATATTTCATTAAAGCATTAGGAGAATCAATAACAACATCCTTGTCAGGAAAATATTCTTGCAAATTATTTAAGAACTCTTTAATTATCTTAACATGTTCTAAACCTAACTTTTCTAATTCCGCAATAAATTTTTCTGAAACCATGATATAAATAAAAAAATAATTTAATATTTACTCTTCATCAAGATCTTCACCAAAATCATCAGTATCTTCAATGTTTTCATCATACATTGGTTTTTCGGGAACTCTTTCCAAAGATTCTTTACTTACAGTTTCAAATCTCTTTTGTCTAGGTGCCGGACGTTCTTTCTTATCTAATTGTTTGACAACTTCTGCAAAACCAACTTTTTCTAAAACTTTTGTAACTTTAACCATTACAAAATCTCCTTCTTTTGTATTAGCAACAAATAACACAAAACCTTTAACTCTCGCAATTCCGTCACCTTTACCACCAACAGAATCTATATTTACTTCATATTGTTCTCCTTCTTTAACAGGAGCTGTTCTTTCATTCATTTATATGTACCTCCAAGTACTTAGTTCTAGATTTATAAGAATTAGACTGTGACATTTGTATTTATATTAATCATAACTTTAGTCTTTAAATGTCTAAATATTATATAAATGTTATGTAAAATCATAAAAAATTAAAAGAAAAAAAGAAAAAAAATTAAGTCATGTCCTTAATTCCACCTTCTTCAACCATGAAACAAGTTTCGCCATCAGGCAAATTAGGAGCATCAATTAACTTAGCAACTCTGCTTCCTTTTCTACCTTTCCTTAGATAAATCCTAAAAGTAGATGCGTGAGCAACAATATGTCCACCGATACTGGCTGTTGGATCACCAAAAAACTGATCTGGTTTTGCCATCACTTGATTAGTTACGTAAACACAAATGTTGTGACTAGAAGCAATCTTAGCTAAAGCATGCATGTGCCTATTTAATTTCTGTTGTCTCTCTGCTAATGTTCCTCGACCGATATATTCTGCTCGAAAATGACTAGTTAAAGAATCTACAACCACCAATCTTATTTTCTTACCTTGTTCGTTAACTAAACTATCTACCTTTTCGGCAAGCAACATCTGATGATCAGAATTATAAGCTCGAGCAACCATGATTCGATTTAACGCATCTTGAGGATCAATTCCTACACCGTGGGCTAGTTGAGTAATTCTTTCTGGTCTAAAAGTATTCTCAGTATCAATATAAACCGCATAAGCATCTGGATCATCTTTTAATACATTTACTGCCAAGATATGGCCCACTTGCGTTTTCCCAGAACCAAACTCACCAAAACATTCTGTAATCGCATTAGTTTCAAAGCCGCCTCCCATTAAAGTATCAAATCCTTCTGAACCAGTACTAATTTTACAAACTAATTCTCTTTTCTTTAATACATCCATACCAGTTTCAAAACCCATTTTCATACTATCACGGGCAGCATTGATCATTTTTCTACCTACAGATTCTGAAACACCTGCAGATTCTGCTAACTGTCCTAATGTCGCCACAGCAATAGACATTAAATCCCTATAACCTGCAGATTCTAATTTTTCTGCAGTTGCCGCTCCAACTCCTGGCAAATCCTGAATAGTTAGTTTTTCCATTTTTGGTGCCTCTACTGTTTCAGGAATATCTGCTTCAACTTTGATATCTTCTGTATTAATTTCATCTATGTTTTCTTGAGCCATTTGTTCAACCTGTTCTTTTTGTTTAGTCATTTTTAATATACCTCTTTGTATTTAATTATTATCCAAGATAAAGACACAATCTTCAATTTTAAAATTGAAGATAAGTGCTTTATTTGGATCCTAAAAAAAGCTTTTTCTACTTTTTTTATGATGCAAAAAAGGGGAAAATCCCCTTATGCTTCTCCCCTGAACATCTCTTGTTCATTTAGAACAATGTATTCATAGGCTTTCTGTAAAACAACAACTGCTTTTGGCAGATCATTTGTTCTTAAAGAATTGGTTGTTTGCCAATTACCTTCTTTGTCGGTGTAACACCTTTCAATAGAAACTGTTTTATATTCAGTTTCTTCTCCATTTGCTCTTTGGCCTCTATTTTTCCAAACCGTAGCAGAAATAGCTCCTGCTCTATACTTTTTTTCCGGGTAGTTTCCTTCCTTTACGGTTTCCACTACAACTTCTTGTTTTTGTGTATTCATTTTATACACCTCTTGCTTTCGCGTTTTATTTCAGACAGATGACAATTATTGCCATCCGCGAGGTCGCAACCATCTTAAGCTGCAGTTACTATAGTAGCCGAACTCCCTTATATAGCTTGTCCGGAGTTGACCAGTGGCACCACAAAAACGCTGAAACCAAAAAATTCTCCAGATAGAAAGCTTCTAGCACTGGACAAAGAGGGTGTCCAGTGGGCATAAATCCAATAAAATTATAAAGAAATAAACTTTATTTAGGCAAATCTTGTTTACCGGTTAAAGTAAGAATATTTTTCTTCTCTTCAAAATTAACTTCAATTAAATTATTGATAACTAAATCATTTCCAACTAAATAAAAAGAAACATTTCTTAGATCGTGTAACCTAACTTTTTCTACATTCTTAAACTCTAAAACTTTGAAAGGTGCCTTCGCTTTCAAATGAGGATTGTTTACATCAAATAATCCAATAAATGCCGTTCTAAAACTATCTTCTGTTCCACCCGGTTTTTTACTGATTGTAACACTTTTTACTTTATGAGTTTCCATATTCTTACTTGATGAAGTCCTCACTTTTAAATATTGCGAAAATTCCTTTCAAATGTAAATAATAAGACAATGCAAAAGATAAAGCAAAAAACACTATAACCCATAATCTACTTGCCCAAAAAGATCCTAATAAATATCCTACTAAGAAACCAACAATAATTAAAACAAAAGGAAATATCGGTTCAGAAAACCGCTTCATGTAATAAACTCTTGCCCCTAAGAATCCAGCAATAATCACTGATAAAAAAGTAAATAAAGCACTTTGTAAAAGTACTGCAATTACAAAACCAAGAGCTAGAAATAATATTGTTAATACTTCTGCCCATTGTTCTTCTAACTTAAATTCCATCTTTAATGTTTCACCTCCATTAAAGATTGTTTAAAGTTTTTGTAGGAAACCCCGGAAATCTTTGATTTCTGATGAAATATTTTATTTTTTATTGCCATCTTAGTCTTTCTCCGATCCAATTAAAATATAAAATAATCCTACTCCTAAACCAACTACAATTGCGGCAATTAATCCAAAAGCAGTTTTAGTTAATAACAACACTGCTGATAAAAGTACGGCAGCAATAGCAACATAATATAAATTCCTAGAACCAAAAAACAAACTTAATCCGTCTAATTGTGGAAAAGGAAATAAAGAAAAAAATGCCATCACTAAATTTATGATCATTCCTTGATTAAAAAAATAATTTTGTGGAGAAATATACAAAGCAACAGCAAACAGTATTGCCAAAATCAGATTACCCAAAATCCCCCATAAAGCTGTTATTGCCATCACTTGATTGGATTGGCCATATCTAAATTCTCCTAATCGTTGTTTAACCATAATCGTTGAAATAACTCCTCCAACAAAAATCAAAGGCACTTTTCCACCTGAAAGTAAAGCAACAACAAAGGAAATTCCTAATCCAATCCACCAAACTTTAAATTCTGCTTTTTGACCTTGAGAAAGGCCATAAATTTTTTGACAAGAAACTCTGAAAAATAAAGTTATGATTACCGCAATAAGAACTAATAATAATTTGGAAGGATCAATAATAATCCGATAATTTTCAATCATAGAATAAATGAATGTTATGATAATAGTAGCACCAATTAAACCAACAATCTCTTGCTGACTAAATTTATAAAAATCTTTAATTCGTGCAGTAACTTCTTTCCAGCTAACCATCTTTTATGATTAATTAAATAAGAGTACTATTTAAATTATTTGTTTCAGAATATTACTTCTTCTCTAACAACCACAATTTATGTACTGACTCGCCTTTTTTAATTTCTGCTTCTTCAAGCAATTTAAATTTTTCTGAAACTGTCACTTCCCAATTAGGCCTGCCAATTAACAACAATTTACCTTTTTTCTTCAAGATATAATTGGATTGATAATAAATTTCGTTCAATTGATTCTCATCTTTAGAAGTGATTTGAAAAATTAAATTATCAAATTCTAGTTCAGAGAATTTAACATCTAACTCATCTAATTCGTATTTTTGAATATCTACAAAATCTTTCATTCCTGCTAATTGAGAATTTTTTCTGGCTGCAGTAACGTTCTGTCGAGTAGAATCAAAACCATAAACTTTTTCTTTAGAAAACAAAGCTGCTTCAATAGCCATTGTTCCATCTTTACAAAAACCAACTAATACTTTTTTCCCTGCAACAAAACCAGACTTGCGAACAAAATAATATGCTAAATCTCCTTTAAATGAAGCCGAGTGAGCAAAAACCCTATATTTTCGAGAATTTAATTCTTCAACATTTTTATCAATCCCTACAAAATAATCTTTACCATTATGATAAACAATAACTAACATCTCTGGCTTTTTCAATTCCAATTTAGGTTCAAAATCTAAACCAGCATAAACCATCCCTGCAACTTTTTTGGCAATCCCTAATCTGTTCTCATTACCTTTAACATTTTCAACTTCAACTTTAAATGATTTCTCTGCAGAAAAGTGTTGTTCCCAATCACTTTCAGAAATATTATCTAAACTTTTCCCTAAAGAGATTAAAACTCTTTTTGCTGATTGTAATTGATTTAATTTTTCTAAACTTTCAATATCAAAATCAACTTCTAAAACAGAATCATAAATCTTAGCATCAACATCTAATAACTCTTTAACTTCCTGTTGAGCAAGTTTTTCTAATCCAGAATTAACTAAAATAAAGATTTTCATTCTTCAGGATTTTCATCCTCATTTATATTCTCATCAACATCATCAGGATTACTTTCTACTTCATCATCATCTTCAGGAATATTCTTTTCCGTAGCATCATTACCAGAATCATTCCCCTCAGCATCATCAGCGCCTTTCTCATCATCAACATTATCATCTTCAAGATCACTTTCAGAACCATTCTCACTATCATCAATCACAATCATTGCCGCTGCTGCCAATTGATCACCTTCATTTAAGCGCATAACTCTTACTCCCTGAGTAGCTCTACCAATTACAGAAATGCCAGAACATTTTGTCCTGATCGCAATTCCGTTCTTAGACATAACCATTAATTCTTCTGTGCCATCAACTAACATTACCGTTTTTGCTTCACCATTCTTATCTGTAATTTTAATATTGGTAACTCCCTTACCACCACGGTTACATAATCGGTAATCGGAAACAGGAGTTCTTTTACCATAACCTTTCTTGGTCAAAGTTAAAATTTCTTTACCTTCTTCAGCTGCCAACATTCCAATAACTTTATCTCCTTCTCTTAATCTTACTCCTCGCACTCCTCGAGCAGTTCTACCCATTGAACGAACATCTTTTTCTCTGAAACGATTAGCAAGCCCACCTTTAGTAGCTAAAATTATTTCTTGATCTCCATCAGTATACTTTACACCAACTAAAGAATCATTTTCATCTAAACTGATAGCCCTAATTCCACCTTTTCTAGGTTTAGAAAAATTTAACAGTTCTGTTTTCTTAACAGTACCCATTTTAGTTGCAAAGAATAAATAACCTTCTTTGAAATCTCTTACTGGAATAACTGCGTTAATATTTTCTCCTTCTTTTAATTGTAAAAGATTAGCAATATGTTTTCCTTTAGCTTGTCTACTTCCTTCAGGAAGATGATAAACTTTTAACCAATATACTTGACCTTGATCAGAAAAGAAAAGTAAATAGGCGTGAGTAGAAGTAACATAAAACTTTTCTACAAAATCTTCTTCTTTCATTCCTGCTGCTCTAACACCTTTACCGCCTCTTCTTTGAATCTTATAAGTATCAAGAGGTAACCTTTTCACATAACCAGAATTTGTCATCGTAACAACAACAGTATCTTCTTCAATTAACTCTTCCATATCAACATCTTCATCTTCTCCAACAATAATTTTAGACCTTCTTTCGTCACCATAATTATTTTTAATCTCTTCTAATTCTTCTTTAATTAAATCAAGAATTTTTTGGGCAGAATCTAAAATTCCCCGATAATATTTTATTTTTTCTAATAATTCTCCATGTTCTGTTCTAATTTTTTCCTGTTCCAAAGAAGCTAACTTTTGTAAACGCATTTCTAAAATAGCTTTAGCTTGAATTTCTGTTAACTCATAAGTTCCCATTAAAAATTCTTTAGCTTCTTCAACAGTTTTACTTTTCTTAATTCCCGGAATAACTTCATCAATATTATTTAAAGCAATTAATAAACCGTCTAAAATGTGCACTTTTTTCTCAGCTTGTTCTAAATCATAATTTGTTCTTCTAGTAATAACATTTTTCCGATGTTTAATATGTGCTTCCAGAACTTCTTTCAAACTTAACACTTTAGGTTGATTGTCAACTAAAGCCAATAGGTTAATTCCAAACGAAACTTTCAAACGACTATATTTGAATAACTGATTTAAAATAACATTTCCATCTGTATCTTTCTTTAAATCAATCACGACCCTAATTCCTTCCCGGTCAGATTCATCATTAATATTTCTAATTCCTAAAACTCTTTTATCCCTAACTAAATTAGCAATTTGAATAATTAAATCTGCTTTGTTAACCATGTAAGGGATTTCTGTAATAACAATTTTATTTTCTTGAATATCACAAACAGATTTTATAATAACTTTACCTTTACCTTTGGCATAAGCATACCATAAAGCGTTCCCACAAGAAACTTCTCCACCGGTAGGAAAATCAGGACCAGGAACAATTTCCATTAGTTCTTCAACAGAAATTTCTGAATTATCAATAGTAGCGATGATCGCATCACAAATTTCATTCACATTATGAGGTGGAATATTAGTGGCCATCCCAACCGCAATTCCTGTTGAACCATTAACTAATAAGTTAGGTAACTTGTTTGGAAGAACTTCCGGTTCTTTTAATGAACCATCAAAATTTTCTTTGAAAGAAACAGTATTCTTTTCAATATCTTTTAACATCTCTTCAGCAAGTTTGCTTAATTTTGCTTCAGTATACCTATAAGCTGCGGCACTATCACCATCAACACTACCAAAATTACCTTGACCTTTAATTAATGGATAACGTAAAGAAAAATCTTGGGCCATTCGCACTAAAGCAGCATAAACTGATTGATCTCCGTGCGGATGATATTTTCCTAAAACCTCTCCACAGATACGAGCACATTTCTTAAAAGGTTTATTATGAAACATGCTTAAATCTTGCATGGCATAAAGAATTCTTCGGTGAACAGGCTTTAAACCATCTCTAACATCAGGTAAAGCTCTGCCAACAATTACTGACATAGCATAATTTACATAAGCTTCTTTCATCTCCTCTTCAATAATTCGAGGTTTAATCTTATCCACTTTCACTTCTTCTTTTTCAATATTATTTTCTTCCATTTTTTAAGATTAAAAAATTTAGCTTTATCGACGATAAACTATAAGAATTATGAGGGTTTAGTAGTTTATAAAGGTTTTGGAAATCTACACTGATTTTATTAAATTTTAAGCGTTATTTCTACTAATTTTTCACTTCTTTCATCGCTTTTTCAATCTCACTCTTACCCACTTTTTCTTTCTCTTCTAATTCAATCAATCTTTCCACTTCATCATGCTCTTTTTCAACTGCTTCCGCTTCTTCTAAAACTTCTGCTGGTACTAATTTCAAAAAAGCTTCTTTAGCTTCTTCACTAGGAAGATCAAAATATTCAAAGAATTTCTGAGTCAATTTTACTTTGTAAGTTCGACCAAATTTCTCTTTAGCAACAAATCCTTGCTGGACTAAATTACTCATGTGTTCATATGCTCCGGAACCACGCAACTTAATTATTTCAGATTGAACAATAGGATATTTCCAGGCGATTACAGCAAGAGTGTCCATTAAAGGTTTTTCTATTTCTGTTGAGGTGACAATATTACTTACTAAAGGAACAAACTCGTCACGCACAGTTAACTTCCAACCATTATCCCTAGATTCAATTTTTAAAGCATGATCTCTGTCATTATATTCAGCAATTAAACTTTTCATTACTTTCTTAACTTCTTTAACTTCTAATGAAGATAAACTAGCTAATCTTTCCGTAGAAATTTCTTTACCTACAGCAAAAAGAACTGCTTCAATTTTTTTTTTATCAGTCATTGTTATTATCCCTCTTTTTATAAATAAAAAAAGACTCAGAAAATGTTTTCATTTTCTATTGTCTTTTTTTAATTTATTGATATTTACTTATTTTTTGCAAAATAAATCCCTTCTTTTAAATCTACTTTTCCAGCATCAATCAATTTGTCAAGATAATCTTCCAATTTATCTTTATTCACTCCCGTTAATCCGCTTAATTGTTCTGAAGTTAAATTACCTTTCGATAATAATACCAGTATATAATTATTCAATAATCCCGACATACTTTTCTTCAATTGATCATTCTCAAACTTAATTTGTTTTGCCACCATGTCTACTTGATGCAATTTTGCTTGTAAATCATTAAGAAACTGTGAAACGTCCGTATCAGAATATCTTAACTCTTTTGGTTCAAGGATTTCAATCATTGAAGGCATGTAATCAAAACAAAAACTAATTAAATCTTCAATTGCTGCTGCTTTAAGTTCCAACTCTGCAAAACCAGCCCATAATTCTTGTTCTTCTTGTTTTTTAAGATCTGCATATTCTTCACTAATAACCTCATAAGTTTCACCAGTTTTAATCTGTTCAACAAACTGTTTAAGTGATTTATCTACGTGTTCTTGCGGTTTACCTAAAACTTCAATTACTGCCCTAAATAAAATCTTTTTTTCCATAAATATCACGAATCTGGACTTATTTTTAAATCTTTTTAAAAATCAACACAAAACAAACTAATCCTAAAATAATAATCAATAAATAAGGGACAACTTTCTGAGCCTTTTCTGAACTGGATTCATAAACAACAATCCCTTTAGATCTTTCTTTAATCTCTAATTCCTCCGCAGATAACCCAAAATTATCATTTTCAGCAAAATTGGTTACTGCCATTCCTGTAATTTTATTTGTTTTTTCAGAAAGTTCAAATTCTTCATTTTCTTTGATAATAATTGATTCAGTTAATTCTTGATCTGTTTTCTGATTATCTTTGTTTATTTTAACTTTCAAATTATACTCTCCTTTCTCAAGATCAGAATCAATATTTATATTCAATTCAACTTCTTTATTCCTATTTTTATTCAAATCAAATTCAATTAAATTATCATCCCGTTCTAAAACAACTTCGCAATCACTACAACAAGAATAACATTTACTACCCCGATATAAATAAGCCCATACTTTAAACTCATGCTCCGAACCATCTCCCTCAAAGTCTAATTTAACTTTTAATTCCTCACCAGCAAAAACATTCTTCGGCAAATCAACAATTTTGTAAGATAATTTGTCACCCCTGCCCTCATTATCATTATTCCCTTCTTTCTCCAACTCTTTAACATAAGACAAATAATCCCTACAAAGTTTTTTATCTACTCCCTCAATTAATAGTTCAATTTCATCTTTTTCACCTAACCCAGAAACAATTAAATTAGCCTCGCCTTCTTTAATAATTAAATTACAGTTTGGTTTAAGTTGAATTGGTAAAGTGACCTTATAATCAGTAAATTTGTCTTTAAGATTAATTTTTGTAATCTCACTAATCTTCTTGCCATTTTTTTCAATGTATGCAGATAAAGAATATTTGTTAGTATTGCCTTTATAAATTTTAATTTCTGCCTTAACTAAATCACCAAAACTAGATTCTGCAGGAGTAATCTTCTTAATTTCAATCTTTGAATTTTCTGTAGAATCACCCTCTCCGGATTGTGAACTAATTTGATTATTAACCACAATCAACATTTTCTCTGCAAAATTATTAGTGAAATTTGAATCATTACAAAGAGGTTTAACTTCTGACTTAAGATAAAGAACTCTATCTTCCTCTTCAATGTTAGGAGTATAAGATTTCTTATTAGTGTTTTTTGTCGCAACTTTATCTTTAATTTTATTCCCAAAAAGATCTTCTACCCAATACTCAATAGTAAAAGGATAATTCTTTTCATTTAACTGGTTATAAAAACCAACTTTTTCTTTATTAAAATAAAATAATTTTTCGTTAACAATCTCAATTGTAAGATCGCAAGGGATTTTAGAAGTATCAATAACTTCAATTTCCTGACAAACAAAATTGTTATCTAAATTAATATCTTCAAAATCTAAATCAACAACCTCACTACATAAAACAAAGTCTCCTGCCCTATTTAATAATAACTGGCCCGTTTTGGAAAATGTGGAACAACCAATCTTTTCTCGCACAAAATCATTTTCAAAAATGGTTTGATTATTTTCATCAAGCAAATAATAATGAACTTTAACTGCTTCTTTATTTGAACAATTATCTTTTTCCAAAAATTTAATTTTGAACAAATTATTATACAAATTACTAGTATAAATTTGATCATCTAAATAAATACTTAATTTTACATCTCTTTTCTCTGGAGGAACATAATCAAGGTCTGCAGTATTTTCTCTGCCAGGAGTCCCATCTGTTTCTTTACTTTCCAACCAAGCATTATCAACCAATTCTATCGAATGACCATTACCGTCCCCTCCAAAATCATCAAGATAATTAACTTTAATTTCTAAATTTCCATTAGTTAAAACTATCTCTCCTTTTTTATTTTTTAAATTAAAACTTCCTGCATCTACTGCTTGATAATTTCCATCTGAAGAATTCCACACTCTATCACCATTCCCATAAAAAGTTTCAAAACAATCTTCATCTTTATCAGAACCATCAATCAATTCTCTCGCGATCACAACATATTCTTTTGGACCAACAACTAAATCATCAACTTTCTTATTATTAATTGTAAAACCAACTAAACCAAAACTACTAGTTCCTGAATTATAAACTTCCACCCATTCTAAATCTGAATCAGAACCCATTTCCGTAGAAGGATTATACATTACTTCTGTAATTATTAATTCTGCTGAAACAAAAGGTATTAAAAGAAATAAAATCACTAAATAAGAATAAATCTTCATCAAACATCATCAATTATTTAATAATTAAAAAGAATATCCAAGAAGAAAAGTATATTTAAGAAAATGAATTTGCCTATATATCTATTGCAACCCCATTTTACACTACTTAACAATACTAAACAAAGTTTTTAAACGTTCTCTACTTAAAGAAAATAAAATGGGTTGGTTATTCGGTAAAAAGAAAGTTGTTCCAAAAGTTCCTTTTCCAGAAGGTAAAGGATTTAACGAGAAAACATTACAATTTTCAAAAAGTAGTTCTGAAGATAGAGTGATTGAACCGGAAAAAATAAAAGAAGCGGCAGGATTAGAGAAACCAGTTAGTCCTCCTCCTAAAGAAGAACCAGTTCCAGAAAATCTTCCACCAGAAGCTCCTGAGATATTTCCAGAAGTTCAATCGGAACAACCACAAGAATTTGTTCCACCAATGAATCCCTTCTCAGAACAAAGAGTTGAACCATTGTACATCAAAATGGACGTTTACCAAAAAATCTTAGAAGAATTGGGAGAAATTAAAAATAAACTTAGCACATTAAAAGGAGTGAGTAAAGATTTAGTAGCTTCAGAATATAACGAAGAACATCATTTCGTTAAATTAAAAAAAGTAACCAAAACAATGCATGATAAACTATTGCAAGCAGATAAAATAATTTTTAAGGGTGATTAAAATGGATCGCATGCCAGTCTTTGTAAAAATCGATGAATATGATAATGTACTCAATTTAGTTAAGTTAGTTAGAAAAAAAATTGATGATGCAAAGGAAACTTTGTTAAAAATAAATGACTTAAAGAATGAAGAAGATCATCAACTAGAGTTATGGCAAAACGCTTTAACTGAAGTTGAAAAGAAGGTTGATTTTATTAATCAATCTTTGCAAGAACCAGAACAATTTTAAAATAAATAAAAATGGCAAAAAAGAAAAGGGCTACTAAAAGTAAGTCAGTAAATAGAACTACAAGAAAAGCTCCGGTTAAACATCACGTAAAAGAACCTGAATACATGATTCAAATTAATGATCCTCGAACTGCTAGAAAGAATATCTTGGAATCATTAAGAGAAGTAATCATTTTCATGCAAAATTATGAGAAGTTTAAAAGTATTCAAGAACAAAAAGTAGCCACTTTTTCTCAATTAAGAAAAGACGTTAATGAAATTAATAGTATGGTTGATAAATTAAAGCATCACTTCCCAAAAGGCAAATTGAAAGCTGTTTCTGAAGAAAAACATCCGGAAGAACCTCTTGATGAAGAACCCACAATGGAAATACCTAAACCTGTTCCTGCCCCTGTTAAAAAAACAGCTAGTGAATTAGACGAATTAGAATCACAACTGAAAGATATTGAAGGACAGCTAAGAACTATGAATTAATTTCTTTTGTTTATTTTATTGCTTGTTTAACTTATGTTGTGTGCAATAATTGTAATTGAAAAGTATTTATTTTTGAGCTGCTTTTAATTCATTCATCTCTTGAGACATTTGTTTTTTCTGTATATCAGTTACTTTTGGTCGAACTGCTTTCATAACACAATACATCAAAAACTGAGATTCATTCTTAAAACCCATTAATTTCATTACTCTTTTATACTTATTATAAGCTCGCTCAGAAACAACCATCTTAATAGTTTTATTTGCCATAAAAAAATAAATACGTCATGATTAATAAACATTTCTTTTCAATTACAATTACTCTGCACATGTCCCATCATCATTAAATAGAAATCAATTAATAGCAATAAAAAGAAAAAAGAAAAAAAATTAATTAAAGAAATTCTCTAACCAATGTAAGATTCTGTTTAAGAGATTTTGTTGTTCTTCTAACTTCTTCTCTAAGTCAAGACACTTACCACTCATACAACTGTTACTTCCACATTCGTAATCGTTTTGGCAAACTTCTCCAACAGTTAATTGATTATCCATCTCCCCATTCCAATTACAAAACAAAGAATCTCCATTCTCTTTAATCTTTGTTCCTACTGGAACACACTTATTTTGATAATCGCAACCACTTGGACAAATTGTTTGAGGTTCATGTTCTGGACCAACTTCTGGATTAATTAAATGTTCTGGAAGTTTTATAGGCCCAGGAACAACAGTAGTATCTACATCATGAACATTAAGAGTGTAAAGAATGTTTTGACCTTCACCAGTTATTCCACCAGTACATTTCTTTTCAAACTTACATAAAGCTTGATTCATCCATTGATCTTTAAAACCAACATTCTCTAAGACATTATGATATCCAGGGTATGTTTTTACATTATCAATCACTTTAGGTAATTCCAATCCAATCTTGAATGAAATAAAAGTAACAATTTCATTTTCTTTTACGTCAAATCTTGCTTCATAAAATTTATTACCTTCAAAATCTTCGATTAATTTTGCTGGTCGAACTTCTACCAACTTACCTCGATAATTGTTTTTAGGATCAACAATGTATTTCCCTACGTCTGCTCGAGAAGTTTCACCATGGCTATATGTCCAAATTGAATATTTAGCAGTTGTGTCTTTAACATCTTCTATTTTAACAATTTCAGTTGTACCTTGAACCATTACAGTAACAACATTACTACAATCTCCAACAATCACTTTATCTTGAGTTGGACAAACCATAAATGTCCAGTAATCTCCTGGATTCAAGTTTACTAAATTGTAATAACTAAAATCAACATAAGAATTTGCTGGTATTACTATTTGTTTACCTTTGTTATAAACTACATTGTACTTATCAAAAGTTTCTCCAAAACCAGAAATATCTTTCCAATCCAATTTAACACCTTTAACTGCACTCTTAACTTTAAGCTTAAATGTAGGTTCAACAATTTCATCTTCTACAAAAAAGGTAGGTTCTGTTGTATCTTGACCAACATCCTGATAAGGCGTACTTAAAGAATTTGCAGCAGCATAGTCCTGATTGTTTTTTAAGAATTCATCAATTTCTAACCAATTAGTTTGATATAATTTACCATCATTAGTTCCGAAATTCTTGTAAGGCGGAGCTGTCCAAAGTAAAGCTTTTTTAGCTTTTGCACCTTCTTTAGCACTTTCTAAAGTTTTGAAACCTTCAAAGTAAACCATCTCTCCAGGTTGAATTGTTAAAGTAACTACAGCATCTTTTGTAGTACCTCGAATTTCTACATCTACAACTTTAAAAGCGTCTCCTTCTAATTCAACAGTGTACATATTTACATATGCAAACTGAATATTTTTTGATAATCCATAATCTTGGTGATCTGGATAATCATTAACAGTTACATCAAATTGCACTGGCTCTCCAGAAATATCTACTTCAACTTTTTCACTATCTAAACAAAATGTCACTCTGTGAATTCCACCAGCAAAAGTTTGATAATAAAGTTCTTTTAATGTAATTTTACCATTATCAGCCAAAGTATATTCTTCTCCTTCCAATAAAGTAAATTTTTCTCCATTTACCACAAAATCAGCTGAATGTACACCGCCAGCATAATCTTGAGATACAAAATCATTAGCAGTGATCTGATACCCTGTTCCTTCAGAAGTTACAAAATTATCAGTCTCACCTTCAAGTAAAACGTTATTACATTCATTTTCAGCCATAACTGATACTGAACTTACGAACAATAACAATACAGCCATTAACACAATATTTTTTAAATTCATTTTTGTCGACCTCCAATCGATTTTTCTTGTCATAGTTACCCTAAAGTCAAACACTTACTTAAAGATTGGGCGGACATCTTAACAAAAATAACTAAAAAAATATACCCAAATCAGAAAATAAGGGCAAAAATATCTCCAAAAACTATTCTTTCCCTAAAAAGAACTTTGTTAACTTAACAGAAACCATTTTGCCCTCTTTTTCGATTTCAGCTATTTTTTTCTTTTCTAAGCTTTGTAGAACCCTAGTTAAGCTTGTTCGAGGTATTTTAGTATTATGTCTAATCTTAGCCTGAGAAGCATTATAACCATTTTCAAGCAAAAAATCAACTATTTTTCGCTCTTTTTCAGATAAAATTTTCATTAAAGCTTGAGTTTGTTTAGACAATTTTTCTTCAATTTTATCTTCAAATTTTTCGTTTTTTTCTTGTTTTTTCTTGTTTTTTTCTTTTTTAGGTTTTTTCTGTAAAATCAAACGAATTGATAATAAAATAGCCATAATTACCAATAATATTACAAGTAACCAAACAACAAAATTACTTTTTCTAGCTACAGATTCGCCCAAAGTAATCTCTATTGAAGTAACCTGACCTTTCTCAATTTTAAATTCAGTGTTTCCAACTAATTCATTTTTAGAAGCAACTACTGAACAACTACCCACAGGAACGTTTTTTACAGTAAAAAAACCAATCGCATCAACTCTTTCCGGATAATTAAACGAGAATTCTGAATAACAGTTAAAATTCAATTGTGCATTAGGAATAAGATTACCTGCTAAATCCATTACTTTTCCTTTCAAATATCCACTGGGATACACTAAAAATTCTGTCTTTTCTTGATCAATAGTGATGGTTCCGGAATAATCGATTGCTGCTGTTTTTGAAGAATCTAAAGTAGCAGTAAAAGAACCCATTTGATTAGTGGGAACTTTTACTATATTATCATCCATTAATTCTTTGTAAACAGCATCACCAAACTTTAAACTAAGTAAATAACCATTAAAATCTTCTTTGTCTAAGGAAGTAAATTCAATTTCTAACTCCGCTATTGCTAATGGTAAGAGAATCATAAATAGTAAGATTAACGCTAACCTCTTTTTCATAATTGTTAGTAAAGATTTTTCATTTATAAATATTTGTAAGAAACTTTTATAAAAAGCATCTTTATTTACAATTCTACGTGGGTGTGCCGGAGTGGTCAAACGGGATGGACTCAAAATCCATTAGCTTAGTGCTTACGCAGGTTCGAGTATTAAGTTGTGCTTAATGAATTAAAGTGCAGCTTTTTCGAAATCCCTGCCACCCACATTTCCTTTCTTTAATTTAAGTTACCTTTTTAAACCAATAACTCTTTTCCACTAATATGCCTATAGAAATATGTACAATCGGTGGTTATTCAGAAACGGGAGGAAATTCTACTGCGATTAAAATAGATGATGAAGTGATTATTCTAGACATGGGATTACACATGGAAAATTATATCCGTCATACTGAAGATGAAGATATTTCTGCAATGCATTATAACGAATTACTAGATGTAAAAGCAGTCCCTAATTACAGTTTAATCAAAGAATGGAAAAGTAAAGTTATTGCGATTGTTCCTAGTCACGGTCATTTAGATCATATTGGGGCAATTCCTTTCGCAGCAGGAATATTTCCTAAAGCGCCAGTAATTTGTACACCTTACACTGCAGAAATTTTAAAAAGTATTTTTAAAGATGAAAAAATAAAAATACCTAACGATTTAATTGCTTTAAATTTAAATTCTATTTACAAATTATCAAATAAAGTTTCAGTAGAATTAGTTAATATTACCCATTCAATTCCGCAAGCATCAATGATTGTTCTTCATACCCCGTACGGAAAAATTGTTTATGCTAACGATTATAAGTTTGATCGTCAACCAACTTTAGGTAAAAAACCAAATTTTGCAAGATTAAAAGAAGTTGGTGAGGAAGGAGTAACTTTACTAATTGTTGAATCTTTATATGCTCACGAACATAGAAAAACACCTTCTGAATCCGTAGCAAAAGAAATGTTAAAAGATGTCATGCTGGGAGTTTATACTGATGGTAAAGGAATGATTGTAACAACATTTTCTTCACATTTAGCCAGATTAAAAAGTATTATTGAATTGGGTAAAAAATTAAATCGAAAAATTGTTTTTCTAGGAAGATCATTATCAAAATATGTTTCTGCTGGTGAAAGAATTAACCTTATTGATTTTCAGAAAGACATTCAATTAGTTAAATATAATGATAAAAGAGAAAAAGTTCTTAATAAAATTATGAAAGAGGGTAAAGAGAAATATTTGATTGTTTGTACCGGCCATCAAGGCGAACCAAAAGCTGTTCTTTCCAGATTAGCAAAGGGAGAGTTACCTTTCAAATTTTCTAACGGTGATGTTGTTATTTTTAGTTGTTCAGTAATTCCAGTTGAATTAAATAAAGATAACAGAAATAAATTAGAGAATGCTTTAAAAGCAAAAGGGGCAAGAATCTTTAAAGACATTCATATGTCTGGCCATGCTGCTAGAGAAGATCACCGTGACTTGATTGAATTAGTAAAACCAAAACATATTATCCCTTCTCACGGAAGTAAAGAGAAAGGAAAACATATTGTGGAATTAGCTAAAGAAATGGGTTATGCTGATAAAAATCTCCATCTTATGGAAGATGGAAAAAGAATCATTTTGAAGTAGATTTTGTTTTACAATATTCTCTGAGTTTGGAAATATCACCATATAATTCTATAGCGATACAAAAAAGTTCTCTGTTGATAGTTCCATTAAAATTTGTATTATCTTCGATATACCTTCTTCCTTTTCGAGAAATAGGAATTTCGCTCGCTTCAATTAAATTCATTAAATCTTCAGCATGATAATTAACTAATTTTATATCTCTTTGTTTAGTTTTTACAACTTCAACATGTGATTGATAATTATTTTCTAAATAATCACAAATAAATGCCCTTTTTCCAAAAGAACGATCTAATACTTCTTTTCTTTTTGCGTCTGTTCCCGTTATAATAAATTTTCCGAACCTATCTGCTTCTCCATAACTCATACTTTTATTTGGTTGTGCCATTTAAATTAAAATTTAACAACTCTTTTTAAAGCTTTCCCATACCACCACTCTAACACAACAAATTTTATAAACCAATCAATCATCGAGATTATGGAGGATGTAATAAAATGAAATTAGTCTTAGCTGAGTCAAAATATTTCAAAGATAGCATTTCAATTATCTCAGAATTAGTCACAGAAGCAAAATTTAATGTTAGTAATAACGGTTTAGAAATGGTGGCCATGGATCCTGCTAACGTAGCAATGGTTATTTTCAAAATGTTAAGCAGTTGCTTCACAAAATACGAAATTAAAGAAACGGAAGAGATTGCCATTAATCTAAACAATTTAAAACAAATTTTAAGAAGAGCAAAATCTGACGATGTTTTAACTTTAGAAACAACAGAAGATAATAAACTCAAAATTCAAATGAAAAGTAATACTACTCGGTCTTTTTCTATTCCTACTTTGGAAATTGAGGATAAAGAACAAAAAGTACCTGAATTAACTTTTCCAATGACAGTAGAAATGAATTCTGGTATGTTAACTGAAGCAATTGAAGATGTTTCTGTAGTTGCAGAATCAGTAACTTTCTTAGGAGAAAAATCACAATTATCTGTAAAAGCAGAAGGCGATTTAAGTAAAGCTTTCATTGAAATCAAACCTGATGAACAAACAATGATTAGAGCAGATTCTGATGATAAATTTAAAGCCAAATTCTCTTTAGAATATCTGAAGAAAATGATTGCAGGTAGTAAACTAAGCGATAAAGTTTCTGTCCACTTTAATACTGATTATCCAATGAAGATTGAGTATAAGATTGTTGATCGGTTAGCATTAAGTTTTATTCTCGCACCTAGAGTGGATAATGACTAGATTTCCCTAGTTCTTTTTTTCTTATTATTTCTCCACAATACCACAAAATATATAATGCAGACTTAGTTTTAAGCATAAGATGAGAAACAAACATGTAGGATATTTGATACTTGGACTAACAATAATTTTCTTTTTTGTAGTGATGTCTTTCAATTATGCTTTGCAAAGTATTGTTGAAGTTTCTTGTACCCATGGAGAATTATGTCCAATGCATGCTACAGTCCAAACACAACAAATTATCAGTTACGGATTAATGGGGTTACTAGTTTTAGTTAGTCTCTTTATCATCTTCTTTATGAAAGATGAAACTATCATTCAAGAATCTAAAAAGGAAATCTCTGAAGAAGAAAAACAAAAGAAATTAGAAAATCTTGATGAAGAAGAAAGAAATCTAATGAACATCATTATCAGAGAAGATGGTTCTGTCTTTCAAAGTTCTCTTGTTAATGAAACTAAATTAAGTAAAGTTAAAGTTACTCGAATCTTAGACCGTTTAGAAGGAAAATCTCTGATTGAACGGAAAAGACGTGGAATGAGTAATGTGATTATTTTGAAGTAATTCTTAGGAAAATTATTTATTAAACCGGTCTTTCTGAATATATATGGTTCACTTACTAACTAAAGTTGGAGAATATGGGATTATTATTGATAAAGAAAATAAACAATTTTTAATGGTGCAATGGGGAGAATATTATAAACACAAATGGCACTTTCCCGGTGGAAGAATTGATGAGAAAGAAAAAGAGAAAGAAGGTTTAATTAGAGAATTAAAAGAAGAAGTTGATGTTGAAGTGAAAAATATTAAACCAGTTTATGCTAAATATATAGGAGACGAATATATGACTACTCCTAAAGATGAACCTCGTTTTGCATTATTTTATCTTTGTGAACTTAAAGAAAATCAAACTATAACTCTCAAAGATAAAGGCTTAATTTCATTTAAATGGTTTAAGAAATCAGATTTAAGTGAAATTGATTTTTGGATGCCTTTCTATAAAGAAATTTTAGAAGAAGTATTGCCTTTTTGAAATTAAAAAATAAAGTAAAAAAAGTAAAAATAAAATTAAATCTTCAATGCTTTCATTATTAAATCAAGCTTCTCATTGATCTGTTCAAGGCCTTTAGAGCTATTATCTCTTCTGCCTCGAGAATCAGGTCTAGAATCACTCTTAAAACAATCACTGCAATAAACTGGTTTATCAGAAGTTGGTTTAAAAGGAACTTCGCATTTAGCTTTGCATTTGTCGCAAATTACTTCAGTTCTTTCTGATCTGTCACGAGAACTTCTTTCTCTGTCACGAGATCCTCCCTCTCTGCCTCTACTTGGCCGATCTCTGGAAAATCTGTCTGAAGAATCTCTTCTTTTGAAGCTAGAACCTTCTGATCGTGATCTTCCTGATTTTCTGTCCCTGCCCTTTTTAACGGGCCCACGTACGAATTTTTTCATAATTCTCCCAGATTATGTTTAGTTTATAAACTTATTGTATGAAATATAGATTCTAGACAATATATTCAAATAAAGCGAGAAAATGTCTCTTTGGAAACTAGTTTCACTACTTCTTTTATAAGCTGTTACAATCCTAATACTAGCACAATGAAACAACGAATAATGATTTTGGGATTAATTTTAATAACAGCATTGTTTATTTTTGGCTGTTCAGGTAATGAAAGTTCTAGCAAAGAACCAGCGACAACAACAGTTAATGCTGGATTGGTAGAAATACCTTTGAATTCTATAACTGACAAAGTACAAAAGTTTGATTATAATGCAAAAGGTGTTACAGTAACTTATTTCGCTGTCAGAGGATCAGATGGTAAAGTAAGAACAGCCTTTGATGCTTGTGATGTTTGCGGTGGAAATAAAGGTTACGAACAACAAGGCACGGATATTGCTTGTATCAATTGCGGTAAAGTGTTTAAGATTGACGGATTGGGAACACAGAACAAAGGTTATGGTTGTTGGCCAAGTTATTTAGGCCATGAAATTAAAAACAATAATATAGTAATAAAAACTTCAGAGATTGAAGCGGGAGCTTTTAGATTTGCATAAAAAAATAAAGAGGTAAAACAAAATGACACACTATGAAAAAGAAGAACATGAACATCATAAACATAATGAACACCACGTTCGTAAAGAACACCATCATACAGAAAAGAAACCTGAACACAAGAAAGTGAAAGATAATTGCTGCGGAACAAAACTAAACAGTTTTCAAAAGTTTTTAGCAGTTGCAGTTATAATTCAAGTTTTATTGTTAGTTTTCATTGCTGTAAAAATTTCTGCACTTTCCGGAGTTGCAGTTGAAGGAAATAATGTTGTAGCTGAAGCACCGACACCATCTGCTAAACCAAGTAACAATGGTGCTGCTGCAGTTGATATGGACACCTACATTGATGATGACTCTGTTAAAGGAGATAAAGATGCACCAGTGACTATAGTTGAGTTCAGTGATTACGAATGTCCGTTTTGTACTAAGTTTTACGAACAGTCTTTACAGCTAATTGAAAAGAACTATATTGATACTGGAAAAGTAAAATTCATTTACCGAGATTTCCCGTTAAGTTTCCATCAAAACGCTCAGAAAGCTGCTGAAGCTGCTGAAGTGGCAGGAGAGTTAGGCGGAGATGAGAAGTATTTTGAAATGCATGATTTACTGTTCGAGAAAGGTGTATCTGGCGGAGTAAGTGCATTCAAACAATATGCTCGAGAGATTGGATTAGATGGTGGAAAATTTGATAAGATGCTAGATTCAGGTGCGATGGCCCAAGAAGTAAAAGATGATTTTGCTGCTGGACAACAATTAGGAGTTTCAGGAACACCAGCTTTTTTCATTAACGGAAAACTTGTTTCAGGAGCACAACCCTACTCTGTATTTGAACAAGTAATTGAAGCAGAACTAAGTAGTTAGGAGATAGTCAATGAGAGTACTACCACCATGCGTAGTGCTCTTAATTACTATCTTAAAAATATAATAATTAGAGGTAAACAAATGAAAATGAATTTGAAAATTAAAGGAATGAGCTGTAAAAGTTGTAAAATGTTAATCGAAGATGCGTTAGATGATTTAGGAGTGAAAAGTAATGTTGATAACGAGAAAGGAACCGCAACAATTGATTTCGATGAAAATAAAATTACTGCAGAAGAAATCAAAAAAGTAATTGTGAAGGAAGGTTACCAAGTAGAATGAGAAAGAAACAACAAAGATTACTGAACTTTATTTTTTTTCTTTCTATTCTGGGAATCATTCTTTCAGGATATTTAACTTACATTCATTATTCAACATTAAATAGTCCTTGCGATTTTAGTGAAACTTTTCAATGTAGTTTAGTTAATAGAAGTAAATATGCGGAAATATTTAGTATTCCCGTTGCGTTACTAGGAATCATAGGGTATTCATTTTTAGGATTTATTAGTTTAAGTTTAGCAAAAGATAATTTGCTAACCAAAATAAGAAAAAAGAAAATTATCAATAAAATAATTTCCGCAAAAACATTATTATTTTTTTCAATAATGGCTTTAATTACATCTTTATACTTAACTTATGCTGAATTTTTTATAATTAAAGCAATTTGTATTTTATGTGTATTCTCACAAATAACAATTTTAGGTATTACGTTCAGTAGTTATAAAAATTTAAAATTAGAAAAATCAATCAGAGGTGATTTGGAATTATGATAATTAAAAAGAAAATGAAAACAACAGGGATGACTTGTCCTAGTTGTGAAAAAATTATTGCTAAACAAGTTTTAAAATTAGAGGGCGTAAAAAGTATTGATATTGATTATGCTACAGAAACAGCAGAAATAGAATTTGATGATCAAAAAACAAATTATCAACAAATAAAAAAAGTTATCGAAGAAAAAGGTTATATTTGTGAAAATTTTGATAATAACAAACAAAAAACTAATTGGTTAAACTGGACTTTTGCTGCGATTGGTTTCATTCTCATCATCTATTTTGCTTGGCAACTATACGGACGAATTGAACTTCCCGCAATAAGTCAAAATATGGGTTATGGATTATTATTTGTTGTTGGCCTACTTACAGGATTTCATTGTGTAGGGATGTGTGGTGGTTTTGTAATTTCTTATACTGCTAAAGGCATTAAAGAAGGAAAAAAACCTAGTCAATTACATTTATCTTATGGAATTGGAAAATTAATTTCTTATACTGTAATTGGAGCATTATTTGGCTTGTTAGGAAGTATTATTGCTTTTACTCCCGCAATTAGAGGTTGGGCAGGAATTCTTGCTGGGTCATTCTTGGTAATCTTTGGATTAAAAATGTTAAACATTTTTCCTGCTCTAAGAAAGTTTAGAATAACTATGCCTAAATTCCTAAATAGATTTGTTAGAAAAGAAAAAAAGGAACATTCTAATAATCCTTTAGTCATCGGCCTATTAAATGGATTAATGATTGCCTGTGGACCATTGCAAGCAATATATATTATGGCTGCGGGTACCGGAAGTATGATTGAAGGTGCTAAATTATTGTTCATCTTTGCTTTAGGAACTTTACCAGTAATGTTAGGTTTTGGTTACTTAACAAGTGTCATCAGTAAAAAAGCTACCCATAAAATTTTGAAAGCTTCTGGAGCAATTGTAATCATTCTTGGTTTAGTAATGATTAATCGTGGTTTGTCTTTAACAGGTACAGGTTATGATTATAATTCGTTAACTGCTGGTTTCGATTCTTTTGCTGATACAGATGGCAATAATGTTGCAGGTACAAACGGAATTCCAGTTATCAAAGATGGCTACCAAGAAATTAAAATGGAAGTTAACCGTTACGGTTGGAGTCCTGACAAATTTGTTCTCAAGAAAGGCATACCTGTAAAGTGGATCATTGATGCAAAAGAACTTAATGGCTGTAACAATGCAATTCAAGTACCTAAGTTAGGATTAAAGTTTGACATTAAACAAGGTCAACAAATTATTGAATTTACTCCTACAGAAACTGGTACTATTTCCTGGAGTTGTTGGATGGGAATGATTCCTGGCGTGTTTATTGTCAAAGATGAAGTTGATGGTAACTCAGCTAATCAAGCTTTAAATGAAGTTGCTGTTCCTGCAGGAGGAAGTTGTGGTTCTAGTGGTGGCGGCTGCGGTTGTGGAGGATAGAAAAATGAATTGTGAATGTGATTTTGAAAGCGCTGAATTTGGAAAAGAGGTTTATTGTAAGATGTGTGGAATGGATTTAGGATTAAATCCAATTACAATTCGCCATAAAGAAAAGATAGAATTATATTGTTGTGAAGGGTGTGTTGAATAATACTGAGGGATAGAAAAATGATTAAAAAAATAATTTCAATCTTAATGTTAGCTACCTTTTTATTGGTAGTTGGCTGTTCAAGCAATAATACTGGCCCTGGACAATATGATACATTCGCTCAATGTCTTACAGAAAAAGGAGTAAAAATGTATGGCACAGAATGGTGTTCTCATTGTAAAAATCAAAAAGCAGCATTTGGAAACTCTTTTCAGTTTGTAGATTATGTTGATTGTGACAAAAATAAAAACGAATGTTCTCTAGCTGGAGTTGAAGGTTATCCAACTTGGAAAATTAATGGCAAGAACTATCCTGGAGAGCAACAATTAAATAAATTGGCAAGTTTGTCTGGATGTGAATTAAATTAATTTTTCTTTATTTTTTCCGAAAAGTTTATATAGTTGATATGATGAAAGCATCATATGACTAATAAATCACATGACCACGAAAAAGCTTACAGGTTATTTTTCGGCTCTTTGGCTAATAAAAACAGACTCGAAATAATAAACATTTTACGAAAAGGTAAAAAGTGTGTGAGTGAAATATGTCAAGAAACTGGCTTTGAACAAACCATGGTTTCACATAATTTGAAACGCCTAGAAACTTGTGGCATGGTTTTTGTTGAACAAGAAGGAAAACACAGATATTATAGTGTAAATCAAGAAACTATTAAACCATTATTAGAAATGATTGATGGCCATATGAAAAAATATTGTTGTAAAATTGTCGGAGAATGTAAGAAAAGATGACTTTAAGCCAAAATCAAATAAAAAAGAAATATAATCGCTTTTCCCTATTTTATGATCTTGTTGAATGGCCAATAGAAAAATTATTGTTTAGTAAATGGAGGAAAAAACTATTAAAAAATTCAAAAGGAAAAGTTTTAGAAATTGGAGTTGGAACTGGTAAAAACTTATCATATTATAATTACCATAAAATTGATTTAACTGTAATAGATATTAGTAAAGGAATGCTTAACAGGGCAAAAGAAAAAGCAAAAAAACATGATTTCCCAGTAAAATTTAAATTAGCAAATTCAGAAAAATTACCATTTGAAGATAATAGTTTTGATTATATTGTTTGCACTTTTGTTTTATGTTCAGTCTCTGATCAAGTTAAAATATTAAAAGAAATGAAAAGAGTATTAAAGAAAAAAGGCAAAATTTTATTTTTAGAACATATGTTAAGTAGAAATAAATTTATTGCTTTTTTAGAACATTTACATAACCCTATAACAAAATTCTTATTTGGGTTTAATATTAATCGGAAAACTATCGAGAATATTAAAAAGTCTGGATTAAAAATTGTAAAAGATAAAAATATAGCAGTGAAAGATGTATTTAAAGAATTAGAGGTAACTAAATAAAAATGAAAAAAACTAATATAAAAATTTCGGGGATGACTTGCGCTAGTTGTGCAAAGATAATTGATAAAGCATTAAATAAAGAAGCAGGTGTAAAATCAGCTAACGTAAACTTTTCTACAGAAAAAGCTACGATTGAATTTAATCCTAACCTTACTGATGAACAAAAATTAATTAAGACTATCAAAAATAAAGGATATTCTGGTTATGTTTCTGAAGGGAAAGATTTCAAAAATGAACAACGAAAAACTAAAGATGATTTGAAAAAATTAAGAAATAAAGTTATTCTCTCCGCAATCTTTGCTATTCCTGCTTTTATATTAGGAATGTTCTTTATGAAAACTCCGTTGTTTGCATTTCAAGATTATGTGATGTGGATTTTAGCTACACCTATTCAATTTTATATTGGCTGGCAATTTTATCAAGGTTCCTGGATGGCTTTAAAAAACAAATCTGCAAATATGGATTCCTTAGTTGCTTTAGGAACAAGTGCTGCTTACTTTTATTCAGTTTTTGTTGTTCTTTCTGGAACAGGACACCAATACTTTGAAGCATCTGCTGTATTAATTACATTAGTAATCTTTGGAAAATATTTGGAAGCAAAAGCTAAAGGAAGAACTTCTGAAGCCATTTCTAAGTTAATGAAAATTGGAGCAAAAACTGCTACCGTAATTAGAAACAGAAAAGAGATGAAAATCCCTATTGATGAAGTGCAAGAAGGAGATATCGTTATTGTTAAACCAGGAGAAAAAGTTCCCGTTGATGGAGTTATTACAGAAGGTCATTCTACACTTGACGAATCTCTAGTTACAGGAGAAAGTATTCCTGTAGAAAAAAAGAAAGGTGATCCAGTTATTGGTTCTACTATTAATAAAGTTGGCAGTTTTAGATTTAAAGCTACAAAAGTTGGTAGTGAGACAACTTTATCCAGAATTATTAAATTGATTGAAGAAGCACAAACTAAAAAAGCGCCAATTCAAAGATTTGCCGATGCAGTTTCTGCTTACTTTGTACCAATAGTTATTTTTATTGCTCTCTTAACGTTTACAGTTTGGTTTTCTATCATTAAAGCAGAAGTTGGTTTTGCAATCATTGCTGCTGTAGCAGTATTAGTAATTGCTTGTCCTTGTGCGTTAGGATTAGCCACACCAACCGCAATTATGGTTGGAACAGGTAAAGGTGCTAAACAAGGTATCTTGATCAAAGGTGGAGACGCTTTAGAAACTGCTCACAAATTAAAATATGTTGTCTTTGATAAAACTGGAACAATTACTAAAGGTCAACCAGAAGTAACAAATTTAGTTGTTAGTAAAGGACTAACTGAAAAGAAATTATTAGAAATTGCTGGTAGTATCGAAAACAGTTCTGAACATCCTTTAGCAGAAGCAATTGTTAATAAAGCTAAAGCCAAGAAAATTAAATTGAAAAAAATTACTGGTTTTAAAGCAATTACTGGTAAAGGTGTCAAAGCAAAATTTAACAAAAAAGAATACTATTTAGGAAATCTTAGATTAATGGTGGAAAGAAAAGTTAATCTGTCTACTTTCAAAAAGAAAATTGAAACTTTAGAAACTGAAGGTAAAACGGCAATGATCCTTTCCGAGGGGAAAAAAGTTTTAGGCGTGATTGCGGTTGCTGATGAAATTAAAGAAGATTCACCGAAAGCAATCAGAGCTTTACAAAAGTTAGAGATTAAAGTTTATATGATCACTGGCGATAACGAGAGAACTGCAAAAGCTATTGCTAAAAAAGCAGGTATAAAGAATTACTTTGCGGAAGTTCTTCCTGGTGAGAAAGCTAAGCATGTTAAGAAACTGCAACGTAAAGGTAAAGTTGCTGCTGTTGGTGACGGAATTAACGATGCCCCAATGTTAGCCCAAGCAGATATTGGTATCGCTATGGGTTCAGGAACAGACGTAGCAATGGAAACAGGCAGCATTGTTTTAATGCGAGATTCTTTGTTAGACATTCCGAAAGCAATCAAGTTAAGTAAAATGACCATGGCTAAAATCAGACAGAATATGTTCTGGGCTTTGTTTTACAACGTCTTGGGAATCCCAATTGCTGCAGGAGTATTATATCCTTGGACTGGTTGGTTACTTAGTCCAATGATTGCTGGTGGAGCAATGGCTTTAAGCTCTGTAAGTGTGATTACTAATAGCTTGTTGCTGAAGAAAAAAAGATTGTAAATATTAAGGATGGTAAAAGAAAATCTATTTCAATGTAAAGAATGTAACTTTTGGTATAAAGATAAAGAAATGGCTGAGAAATGTGAAAAATGGTGTAAAGAACACCATAGCTGTAACATGGAAATTACTAAATTTGCAGTGAAGAAATAAAAAAAGGGTTATTAACCCATAAAAGCTTCCTGCAATTTTGTTTTCGCATTTTGTTTATTGCCCATTGCTTCCATTTTAGTTTTCCAATGAGCATTGGCAGAATCCACAGTTGCTTGAGCAACTTTATTCATTTTTTCACCATTATGTTCTTCAAAAACTTTTTTCATTTTCTCAAGCATTAACTCTTCCCAAGCTTTATCTGCCAGTCTTAACATGGCATCAGTCATATCACAACCAGTACTGTGACAAGACTCTTTCTCAGTACTACATTTATTTTCATTACAATTTTCCATTTTAACCTACCTCCGTTTAGTTTGATTAAAAAATTAAAAAAATTTACGATTAAAATTAAATTTTATCTTTCTCTATTTCCAAACAAACTTACCTTCTGAAATAATCTCTGAAACTTTTTTTCTGTCAGACTGAAGTTCCATCTTTTGCATTTCTTCAGAAAGATCTTCTTTCTTCCCAAGCTGACCAATAGCAAACATCATTTCAATAGAATAATTATCAGGAACTTCTAAAACTTCTTTAGCTTTATTTTTATCAAACCCTTCCATCCCATGAACTACTAAACCTTTCATGGAACCTTGCAATGCTAAACTCATCCATGCAGAACCTGCATCAAAAGTATGGGTTACAGTTGGCTTGTCATTAAATTCAAAATTATTTCTTGAAATTGTAACAACTAAAACTCCCGCGTTCTTACACCAAGCTTGGTTAGGTTCAGCCAAAAGATCAAATAACTTACTCCAATGTTCTGTTCCTTTTTTAGCATAAATAAATCGCCATGGTTGATTATTATAAGATGATGGTGCCCATCTGGCCGCTTCAAATAAAATCTTTAAATTTTCATCAGAAACATCTTCACCGGACATTGCTCTGGGGGACCATCTTTTAGGAAATATCTCATTAACATTAAATTCTACTTCTCTGTTATTAATATTCATCCTTTCGCCTCCAAGAATAATTCATTAACTTTTTCCCAATTGATAATGTTAAAGAAATTTTCTACATATTCTGCTCTTTTATTTTGGTATTTTAAATAATAAGCATGTTCCCAAACATCTATCGCTAAAAGAGGCTTTTTGCTGATACTAAGAGGACAATCTTGATTCTTGGTTTGAATGATTTCTAACTCCCCATCATTCAAAACTAACCAAGCCCAACCACTTCCAAAAACTGTAAGTGCCGCTTTAGAAAAATCTTCTTTAAATTTTTCAAAACTACCAAATTTTGCATTAATTGCTTCTGCTACTTCTCCAGAAAATGGAACATCTTTCTTCATAATTTCCCAAAAGAAACTATGATGGTAAAACCCACCCCCGTTATTAATTACTGCCATTTTGATATCTTCAGGAAGTTGACTTAAATCAGATAAGATTTCTTTAACATCTTTATTTTCTAATTCAGTTCCAGAAATTGCAGCAGTAAACTTATCAAAATAAGCTTGATGATGTTTATCGTGATGAATCTTCATTGTTTGTTCATCGATAAACGGTTCTAAGGTGTTATATCCATATGGTAACGGTTTAAATTCATTCATTTTTTGTACCTCAATTAAAATTTAATCTTTACAATTCCTTGTTTGATTTTACATTGACAAGCTAATCTTCCTTGCCCTTCCATACCCATAATCTTCTCTTCTTCAGTTAGTGGAGTAAAATTATCAAATCCTTCAACAACATCAATCTTGCAAACACCACAAGCCCCAACTTTGCAATCGAAAGGTACACCCAATTCTTCACAGGCTTTAATTATTGAATCTCCATTATTAACATTTACTTCTTTATTTTCAGTTTTTATTGTTGCCATAACTCTTTAACTAATAATGAATTATATAAAGATTTTGTTGATTGAAAAGACTTAACACCACCCACAAGATTTGTTTAATCTTTTTTCTTTAATTTTCTTTTCATTGCAAAGATCACAATAATTCAACGCTTCTGAATCTTTTCTCTCCAAAGTATCATCACACAAATCACACACATTTTTTGATTTCATTTTCTTTTCCTCCTATTTCTTATAAACAATAAAGTAATAGACTATTGCTGTAATTATACTAAAAAGAATTGCGAATATTGTCCACAACACTTTTTTTCCCATACTCATTCCTTTATGATTAACAAAAACATCATAGATCACCCAAATCATTGCTGCTAATCCAATTAACCAGCCAATTGTTGCAAGTACCATTTAATTTCACCTCTTAAATATATTTTTTTCATTTCTTTCAATTCTTTTAATTCCATTTTTTCTTTTTTCTCCCTGCCATTTTATATTCTCGATGTTTCTTGTAGATATTATTTTCTTGACAATAAACTTCCCATCTTCTTCTTACATCTTCACAAGAGTTGCAATAGAATAAATCATTTTCAGTTAATTCCACATCACAAACTTTACAACCCATTTTAAACACCTCTGAATTAACAATAGTTAATTAGTATTTAAAGAATATGGATTACTGCAATTAAACAAAAGAAAAACGCACAACAAAAAGAAAGATATATATACTAAAATTCTTTTACTTAAGCAATCATGAAAAAAAAAGAGGATCTCTTCAAAGATAGTTGGGAAATAGTTAAAAAAAATAAAATCTTATTTTTCCCAAACATTATTATTTTATCAATTAACGTTTTACTAGTATTAATCTTATTTTTTATCACCGGTCTTTTTAAAATTTTAATTGAAAATGATCCTAGTAATATTGCAAAAGTATTTCTCTCCGGAGAATTTATTTTCTTCGTATTCCTTTATTTGATTATCTCAACATTAATGGACAATTTTTTCCTAACAATGAAGTATGGTTTGATTAAAGATGTTTTATTGAAAAAGAAAACTAATTTCTCAAACGGAGTTAAATTTGCTAAAGAACATTACTGGACTACTTTAGGAATTCATATTTTAAGTTTCTTAATCATCTATGTGCCTTTAATTTTATTAGGAATAGTACTCTTTACATTTTTACCTCAAAATGGTTTAATTGCTGCAGCAATATTTATCCCTTTGATGATCGTTTATCTTATTTTTATAGCTATCAGATTATTATTTGTTTACCCTACAATGACTTTTGAAAAGAAAGGCGCATACAATTCTTTAAAAGATGATTTCCATTTTGTAAAAACACACTTACATCACACTATGGTTACTTGGTTGGTTATTCTTTTAATAGGTATTGTTACCGCCATGATTAAAAGAGGGATAGAACCTTTACAAGGAATTTTATTCCAACAAGTAGTCTTCTTAGGATTATTATTAGGAATAGCAATCATTGCTTTAGAAATGGCCGTTTCCGTTTGGGAACACGTTTATATCTTTAAAAGTTATTTAGTTGGTAAAAAGAGAAAAAGAAAGAAAAAATAAAAAAAATTAATAATCAACAAAATCATCTTCTGAAATAGAGTAATTACTTTCCAGGATCATTCCTCCACCCCTTTCTTGTAACAAAGTTGGAACCTCAGATTTAACCAATTCTTCTAAAAAAGGAAGAAGGGTACTAAATCCAAGTCTTGTGTCTCCAATACCTAAATCAGAGATGCCTCTTTCATCAAATGGAGCACGACTTCTCAAGATTTGAGATTTGTATGGTTCTGCCACAGTATCAAGACCCATTAATCCTCCTCTAACAACCACAACAGTTGGAAAATCTAAAATAGTTCCAGCGGGAGTTTTCATTGGTTCGGAACGTGTTTCCAAATACAACTCGTGTCCACCAGATGGGTTTTCAAAAAATACTTGCTGTACTTCGACTTTGTCATAATCACGAGCCTTCTCTCCTGTCAATTCCATTGTCCCTTCTGATTTAACAACATACCCTGCTTTAATGATTATTTCACGCATTTGTTCATAACTACAATCAGCATAAAAGGTTCCATGTTCTAAACCAGCTTGGATTAGACTTTTTTTCCAATCTAAAGATGAATACAATTCTTTTTCTAGATCACTTGGTTCAGGAACATCTTGACCCTTTTCTCTCAAAGTTCGCATTGAAAATTCATATAGATCTGCATCTAATTCATCAATCTTTTTTATCCAATCAACATAGTCTTTTATTGTTTTCATTTTATATCCCTCCGTTTTTTGTTATTACTACTTAGTAGAACAACAAACTACTTAAATCTTTGTCGTACCAAAGATGTACGAAAGTAATATAAAGAAAGAAGAATTTAAGCTTAAATATGGATACAACTATCTTAAGAACGATTGGTTTAACTACGAATGAAATCAAAATTTACATTACTTTGCTAAAAATAGGCTTAAGTACAGCCTACGAGTTAAGTAAAAAAACAGATATCTATCGGGTTCATGTTTATGATAAACTTGAACAGTTGATGGAAAAAGGATTAGTTACCCACGTGTATAAAGGGGCAAAAAAACATTTTCAAGCCACAGATCCCGAAAAAATATTACAATATTTAGAAGATAAAAAACAAAAACTAGCTCAAGAAGAAGAGCAAGTTAATCAACTCTTACCAGAACTAAAAGCTTTAACTAAATTGCCTCAAGAAGATACTAAAGTAGAAGTTTTCAAAGGTAAAGAAGGTTTAAAATATTTCTTAAAAGATATTATCAAAACAAAAAAAGAAGTTTTAATTACTGGAATTGATGATGCTAAATATAATGAAACTTTGCCAATCTTCATGCAACAATATTTTCGCGATTTGAAAATAAATCAGATTAAAGAAAGAATAATTACAGTTAAGAAAAAAGGGGTTTTTCTTTTCAAAGAAAAAAATGCTCCCACTACAAATTATAGATATTTAGAAGAAAAACAGTTTAATCCCACCAATACAATTGTTTATGGTAACAAAATTGTAATTGTTTCCTGGGGAACTCCTGTAACCGCAACAATGATTGAAAATAAAGGAATCGCAGAAACCTATAGAAACCATTTTGAACATTTATGGAAAATTGCTGCAAAGAAAAATTAATTCTTTCGAAATAAACTGCTTTTATACTTCTCTTCTTGAAATGCTTTCATTCTTTTAATCTCTGGGCGTAAATTAAGTTTCACCAAAACTTTTTTTAATCTCTCTTCGTCAATATCTTGATCATATCCTAAACAAAGAATATCTGGTTGTTTATCTTCAATAACTTTATACTTATTTTCTAAATCTCCCAGAACTGCTTCATTAACTATTGGTTGTTTTTTAACTTCGCTAAGTCTTTGATTTTCATCATAGGTTGTTTCTTTATTAGTATTCTTATCTCTAGCCACAATCACAATCAAATAATCACCCAATCCCTTTGCTTGTGAGAAATAGTTTAAATGACCTTTATGCAAATGGTCAAATGTTCCGAAACAAATTATTTTAATCATTTTAAAGAAGCCTTCTTAATAATCATTCTCGCTACAAATTCACTCTCTTCCTGAATTTCAAATTCTTCAATAACTAATTTCTTCTTGAATAAAGGACAATCAAGAACTAACGATTCAAATTCGCCACCTTCTCCAGCAACATTTGAACCAATTTTATTTTTTAACTGATTTAATTTTTCTAAATCATCTGAAGTAATAACTTTATTTAACCAAGATTTATTTAAACCATCTGCGGCAATTGAAGTAAAAATAAATTCAAAACTATTTTCCAAAAGTTCAACCATCATCACATCCTGCTCTTTATGCCATAATGGATTAACGCATTTCAATCCTAATTTCAAACAAATTTTTTCTATCCGAGAACTTTGGTATTCAGAAAATAAAGCACCTGTGATAATTCCTTCAAAATCAAACTTCTCCCGAGCAATTCTAATCGCTAATTCTAAATCTTCTAATTCTGTTTCTTTTTCCCCTTCTGTACTAGCAATGATGTGAGGCATCTCCATCGCTTCTGCTTGTAACTCAGTTAATTCTATTGCAGGCGTATGAAACATGTAAGAATCCGGATTATCTGATTGAATCGTAATTAAACAAGTAATCTCATGACCTGCTTGCTGAGCTAAGTAAATAGCGTAAGTGGAATCCTTTCCTCCTGTGAATAATGCTGCTAGTTTCATTGATATTGTTTTTAGTGCAATATTTTATAAATTTATAGGAAATAATAGAACTATGCAAGAAATCTTCATCCAAAACAATGAATTAATCCATAAACTAGATTGGGGTAAATTAATCGATACCTTCCAATCCCAAGAAACTATAACCAGCAAAGAAGAAGCAAAAACTATTCTTAAAGAAAAACTTATTCAAGCAGTAAAGTTAAGATTACCAACAGCAAGGTTTGGCATCTTTTTCTCAGGAGGCGTAGACAGCTCACTAATAGCTGCCATTGCTAAAATCTTCCATCAAGACTTTACTTGTTATGCCGTTGGCTTCCAAGATGATGAAACTAAAGAACCGGATGATATTACTGAAGCAAAGAAAGTAGCCAAAAAGTTAAATCTCAATTTAAAATATAAAATTTATAATTTAGAAGAAACTGAAACCATCATTAAAAAAACAATAACTATCCTTAAAAAAGTAAATAAAACCGATGTAGTAAATATTGGTGTGGGAGCAGTCGTATTAGCAGCAGCAGAATTAGGCAAAGAAGATAATATCAATTACTTCTTCTCTGGATTAGGTTCTGAAGAAATCTTTGCAGGTTATGACCGCCATGATAAAGTTGCTAACATCAACCATGAATGCTGGTCCGGCTTGAAATACATGCATGATCGAGATTTAGTCAGAGATTTCACTTTAGCTAAAGAATTAAACATCGAAATAAAAACACCCTTCTTAGATAAAGATTTAATTGCGTATGCTATGAACCTTCCTGGTGATTGGAAAATTGTTGAAGAAAAAAAGAAAGTTATTCTTAGAGAAGTTGCCGAAGAATTTCTTGGTGAATTCGCTTGGCGAAAAAAGAAAGCTGCTCAATACGGAAGTTGTTTTGATAAAGCCATCAGCAAACTTACAAGAAAGAACGGCTTTAAATTAAAGAAAGATTATTTAGATAGTTTGTAATTAATCTAAATGTAATTCTAAAATATCTTCGTCCAGAAGTTTATGTCTCAAACTAACTTTCTGTGCTGGATGCTTCGCACTTTTTCCCCAAACTCTAGCAAACTTAAACTTTTTAACAAAATCTTTATGTGTTTTTGAACAAACATCCCTAATTGTTGCTCCACGATAAATAATCATTGGTTCTTTCATGTCTGCTTCTTTACGTGGTTCTTTCATATAAATTCTAATAAAATCTAACTTCTGAAAAATCATTTCTCTTAACAGATTAATATTTAATCCATCCTCAGCAGAAACAACTAAATCCGCATTCAACTCTTTTTTCACTTTACTCACTTGAGAAGCATTAGCTAAATCTACTTTGCTGATACAAATTAAAGCAGGGACATATTTCTTATTACCTTCAATACAATCAATAAAATCATCAATATCGACCGGACTTCTAATTAAAACTTCAGCATTAACCAATTTGAATTCTCTCAACACTTTTTTTATTGTTTCATCATCAACGTTTAATTCAACAGTTTTACCAATTTGAATTCCCCCTTGTGACTTTTTCTTGATCCATACTTGCGGTTTTTTCTTATTAAGTCTGATCCGAGATTCCCAAACTTCTCTTAAAATAGCAGGATAATGTTCAGGATGATTAACGTCAACCACAATCAAAACTAAATCTGCATTTTGAATAACTGTTAAAACTTCTTTACCTCTTCCTTTTCCTGAAGCAGCTCCAGAAACAATTCCCGGCACGTCTAAAATTTGAATTTTTGCTTGTTTGTATTCCATCATTCCTGGCACAACCGATAAAGTAGTAAATTCATATGCCGCAACTTCAGAATCTGCTCCCGTTAACGCGTTTAATAATGTGGACTTACCAGCAGAAGGAAAACCTAACAACAATACAGTTCCATCACCAGACTTTCTAACCGTATAACCATGTTCAGACTTTCCAGTTTTTTTAGAAATTCGTGCTTCTTGTTTTTCTTTAAGTTGAGCAATTTTAGCTTTAACAATTCCAATATGGCCCTGAGTAGCTTTATTATATTTCGTCTTTTTTAATTCGTCCTGTAATTCTTTAATTTTTTTATTATTGTCAACCATGATATATCATCCATAAATCGAGTATGCTTTATATATATTTTCGCAATTTTTATAAAGGCTCTTATTAATTTTAAAACTATGGTTAATGGAACTATTGTCACCAGTGCGGTCGGTACAGCTCAATCTTACTTTTATACTGTTATTGTAGGTATCGTAATTTTGTTAGCGGGTTTTGGGTTAGGTATTTTAGTTCAGAAACTACTCTATAAACTACTGCAAGAAATTGGATTAAATAAAATTATGAATAAAGTAGGAATTACTTTCAACTTAGAGAAATGGGTTAGTAACATTGTCTCTTGGGTAATTTATTTGGTCTTCATTGTAATTTTCCTTAACCATCTGGGAATCACCTCTATCGTTCTTTACTTGATCCTGGGAGCAGTATTGATGCTAATCATTCTTACTTTTTTAGTAGGATTAAAAGATATCATCCCTAATTTTATTGGCTGGTTATATATCCAAAAGGACGATAAAATTATTGTCGGCCATAAAATTGATGTTAAAGAAATTTCTGGCATTATAGAAAAAACAGGCTATTTAGAAACAGAAATAAAAACTGAAAATGGAGATATTCTTTACGTTCCAAATTCACTATTCTTAAAATCAAAATATAGATTGAGAAAAAACAAAGATTAATTTTATTTATCTTCTTTAACTTCTTTATCTTTTTGTAATTCTGCCATTACTTCTTTCTGTAAATCATCAATACTTTTTTGTAAAGTTTCTTCCTGTTTAGTAAAATTTTTTAGACGAACATCAGCTACTTCTTTCTTTTCATTTAAATCTTTCACTAAATCTTCTTTAGAAGCAGACAACATAATCTTCCCTACAATCTTATAAGCTTTATCAGTTGATTCTAATTCATTTAAAGCAGAATTAAGTTCTAACAACTGATTCTGAATTTGCTGTTTCTGCATAGCAACATTTTGCAAATTCTGTTGAATAAGCTGTAATTGTTGAATTTTTTCTGACATTTTATTGAGCTTTAATTTTATTTACTGTTCTTCGATCTTTGTACAGAACTTTACCGCCACAATAGGGGCATCTAACCTTAGCAGTTAAATATTCGTCATCAACTTTCTTTCCACATTCAAAACAAACATAATACATTTTTTTCCCTCTAAAAAGTATAAGCCTTTCCAGCAAACTTTACATCACATTTACCACATTCCCAAATTCCTGCAGCTAATCTTTTTACATTTACTTTGTTACAATAAGGGCACTTCTTTTTACCCCGATGTTGCTTTTCTACTTTAGCAAACTTTGTTTTTGGTTTTCTTCCGTACCTTGCATTAAATCTTTTTGTTGGCATTTTCTTTTTATCTCCTAAATAACAGTAATATGGGGCCGCCCAGATTCGAACTGGGGTCTAAGCGTCCCAAACGCCCAATGCTAGATTGCTCCCCCCAAAAATACTACCTTTTGGTGGTCCAAGCTACACTACGGCCCCATCTATTTATATGCTTTTCGTTTGAAAAGCCTACCTTTTTTAAATACTTTGCTATTGATTCTTCTTTATATAAGCAAATGTTGTGTTTTCCGGCAGATTTAAACTCAAAACCATGAATCTTTGAAACTTCTAAAACATCATTAATAAGGTTATTAGAATGATTAGTGAATTTAATATAATTCTTTCGATCTCTTTTACAATTATAAACACATCCATCCGTATCAATAAGTCCTTTAAGACAACTTAATGAGTATATTCCATTATCTTTAACCCATGATGGTACCTCCACTTGATTTTTTACTTTATTACCTCTCTTAATACCATATTTAACTAAAAGATTTGATAAATTTTTATTATATACATAAACAGTTATGGTATTTGACCTTTGAGAAAAATACTCTTTTGAAGTAATTCCAAATAATTCATAAATTAATTCTTTTATGTAATTAACATATGGTTTTTCATTTTTGCTCAAAGTAATTCTAAGCATATTGTGATACAAATTTCCATCTCCAAGTATTATGCCTATTAATTCGGCAAATTTTTTATTTTTTCCAGTAAAATTTATTTTTGGAGACTGACTGTGTTTTCCAAGATTTTTTTGAGGGGAAAAATATATTTCTTTAAAATTTAAATCTTTTAAATTAATTATTTTACTAACTTTATTTAAGTCGTTTAAAGAAATTGTTTTATTTTTGTAAATCAAATTTTTTATATTTGACTTTAAAACTAAATTTTTAGAAAGCTCTTCTTGATTTAATAAAATTAATTTTCTAAAATCTTTTGTAATTAAATATCTCATTTGCTGCTACACCTAAATACACTAATGAGTATTTATTTAAAAAGTTTTGCTTTAAAACCTAGATTTTGACTTTAATTAGCTCTTTATTGCTTTTTGTCAAAACATTTACTTTTCCATCAAAAATGACCGTATCTTCAATTCTTAATCCAAATTTTCCTGGAAAATAGATCCCTGGTTCGACTGTAAACGCCTGCCCATACTTAATTTTATAATTACTTTCTTTCAAATAAGAAGGTTTTTCGTGAATATCTAACCCTAATCCGTGTCCTAAAGAATGAATAAAATAAGAAGAATATTTTCCTAACTGTTTTCTAGCAAATTTGTCAAGTTCAATAAATGACTTATTTTCTTCAATTTGTTTAATTGCTCCTTTCTGAGCTTCTAAAAGAAGATTATACATTTTAATTTCTTCTTTATTGGGAGTGCCTAAAAATAATACTCGTGACATATCCGCACAATAATAATCATACTTGGCACCAAAATCTAATAACAAAAATCCTCGTTTAAGTATCTGTTGAGAAGTAAGATGATGAGGGACAGCTGCATTTTTACCCATCGCTACAATCGTGGGAAAAGCTAATTCTCCACCCCGAGATTTGATTTTTCTCTCGAGAAAATCTGCCACTTCTTGTTCTGTCTTTAATCTCTTTTTGGGTAATTCTTTGATTAATTCCTGAAAGGCAAAATCAGTTATTTGACAAGCTTTTGTAATACATTTACGTTCTTCATTAGTTTTAGTTGATCTTAATTCCATCAATTGTTTAGAGATATCAACAAATTTGGCTTTAGGAAATAATTTTTTAAGTTTCTTAGAATAAGCCATGGTTATTGAAGAATAATTCAAACCAATTTTTTTAACATTTTTATTAAGTTTATTTTTCCAATCTTTATCAAGAATCTTAACAGTAATCTCTTTAAATTTCGGTTTCTTATCTAATTTAGTAAGATATAAATTAGCAGACCGAGGAGAAATAAACAAATAAGAGAAACTAGGCTTAACTTTAGTAAAATAAGTAATATTAACATCTTGATCAGTAAGAATGGCTAACCCAATTTTTTCTTTTCTTAAGTACGATTGAAATGCTTTTAGTTTCATATTTAGTCATATACCTTAAGAAGTTAAAAACTTTTTCTTTTTGTATGTTTAAGTAAAGAAGGATGTTGATAAATAAGAAAAAATTATATAGGTGATAATTATAATAAATAAAAAATGAAATTAATTCACTTCCCAGAATCAGAACATAAATTTACTATAAAAAAAGCCGAAGCAATTCTTAATCATAAACCAGAGATCATCTTATTTGAAATGCCGGAAGGTTCAATCCCGGACTTTAATAAATATGAGGCATTGGAAAAACCAAAACAATTGATTTTAGAATGGGAAGCTAGTTTAAAGAAATCATCTAAGATGTATCCTTGGCTTAAATCTGAAATTCTAGTTGTTAAGGCTATTAATCAATTATGGAATTCGGGCCATCAGGTTTTGATTTATGAAATTGATGGACCTCAAGAATTAACAAGTCTTGCGATAAGGGAAGAAATAACAAAAAAAGGTATTATGAATCAAGTATGGAATTTTCTACGTGAGTTATATATGGTGGAGAAAATTAAAAAACATATTCAAGATGATAAGAAAATTTTAGTTTTTCTTCATGATTTTCATTGGAATAATGTTCAATTTCTTCTGACTAATCCTTCATCTAAGCGTATTTTTAATTATTCTTTTAGAAGAAGTGGATATGATAATCCTCAGCAAGTAAGAGATTTAATAGAAAATAAAATGTTATTAACGTTTTGGGATAATAAAAATCCATTTTGATGATAACAAATTAATGCAAACTAAACTATATATTGAACACTTTACCAAATCATTTATAAACCATAAAAATATACTATTATATATGAAAAAAGTAGTGTTAAGAAATGGTTTAACTGTACTCTTTGAACAAAAAAGAGGAAACGCGGTAGTCATTGAGATCATGATTAAGGTAGGCAGTAATTATGAAACTGCTACAGAAAGAGGAATTTCTCATTTTATTGAACATATGCTTTTTGAAGGCACAAAGAAAAGACCTACCAATTTACTTATTTCTAATGAGATTGAAAAAATTGGTGGAGAGTTTAATGCCTATACTACTAACGAACGAACTTGCTTTTATGTTAAAGTTCTAAAAAAACATTTTACTACTGCCATAGATGTCCTTGCCGACATTTTACAGAATTCATTATTCAAAGAAGAAGATGTTCTCAAAGAAAGAAATATTGTTATCAAAGAAATTGATTTGGTTAATGATGAACCCCGATATTATCAATGGGATTTGTTACAAAGAACAATTTTTGAAAAACATCCTACCAAATATCCTGTTTATGGTGAACGTAAAGTTATCAAAAGTATGACTAGAAAAAAAGTATTAGATTACTTTAACAAATATTACGTGCCAAATAATATGATCATTTCTGTAGTTGGAGATGTTAAAAAATGGCAGAAAGAAATTGAAAATAATTTTACTTTTACTAAAAAAAAGAAAGTGACTGTTAAAAAAATAACCGAACCGACTCAAAAGAAAAATAAAGAGAAAAAAGAAAAAAGAAAAATCGCTAGTACTTACACTGTTATGGGTTTTAAAACAGTTCCCCGAAGCCATAAAGATAGTTATACTTTAGATGTTATTAATGGCGTTCTAGGCAGAGGACAATCAGGAAGAATGTTTACTGAGATTAGGGCTAAGAAAGCTCTTGCCTATGATGTGGGAACACAACACCTAGCTGATATTGATTTTGGTTATTTTGCGATCTATGCTACTATTGATAAAAAGAATTTAGCATTAGTTAAAAAAATGATTTTAACAGAATTGGAAAAATTAAAAACAATTAACCAAAAAGATTTGAATGAAGCTAAAACTTTTATTGAAGGTGATTATCTTTTGGAAATAGAAGATCCACAAAAAGTTGCTGATCAAATTGTTTTCTGGGAACAAGCAGGTTCCGCAAATTTAATGAACGAGTATGTTAAAAATATTAAAAAAGTCACCATTAAAGATGTACAAAGAATCATGAATAAATATTTTAAGTATTATACTTCTGTGATTGTAGAAGGAAAGTAAGAAAATAAGAAAGTAAAAAAATAAAATTAAACTATCTTGTAACCTGATAACTCTCAACTAACTTCTTAAGTTTCTTAGCAGTTTTATTCTTCTCAAAATGTTCACGCACTGGAATTAACAATTTATTAATTTCCCTAGCCACAGCAATCTTAAGATCAGCAGGATGAAGTTCACCTTTTACAAACACTTTCTCTAACTCATCATAACTATTAAACTCTAAATTTCCACCCCATTTCTGCGGTCGTTCAATTAATAATTGATCAATCTTTTCAAAAACAATGTATTTGCAATATTCTAAAACAGGATTATCTTCAACAATTTTTTCAGGACAATAAGCTTTATTGAATTTTCTTTTAATCTCTTCCTCAGAATCAGTCATGAAAATGCAAGAATCAGGTTTTGATTTAGACATCTTTAATTCTATTCCTCGATCAACACCAGTTAATTTTGTATCTACTGGTTTACTTAACCCTAATAACATGTGATGAGAAACTACTATTGGTTTTTTATAACCTAACTTTGGAGCAACTTCTCTAGCTAAAACGTTTACCTTACGTTGATCCATTCCTAATTGTGTAATATCAGCTTTCAAATGAAAAATGTCTGCACATTGCATGCACGGATAAAATATTTGCGCTGCAGATAAAGAATCTTTATCTCCTCTGCCCATGATTTGACTGCAACGAGTAATTCGAGTAACTGAGTTTAGACGACCAATATTAATCACTTTCAACCAATAATCTGTATCACTCATTACATCAGAAGCCCAAAGGAATTTTACATTTTTCATGTCCATTCCAGAAGCTTTCCAAACCTCAATAAAATATTTTCCAACAATTTTAATCTTTTCTAAATCGCCACCCATCTTATTATTCATTAAGGCAAACCAATCAGCAACCCAAAATTTAAAATGGATTCCCGCTTTAGTAAGTTTGTTAACATTAATTGCTCTAAGAATTCCTTGTGCAATATGAATATTACCCGAAGGTTCAAAACCATCATAAGCAATAGGATGCTTTTTCTTTTTCAGTAAAGCAAGTAATTCATCTTCAGTAATTATTTCTTCTCCCACTTCTTTAATTAATTCTAATCTTTGTTCTGGTGTCATATTAATGAAGAATTTAATTGCATATATAAACGTTTTTGCTTATTTGTTGAAGATAATTCAGTAAATTATTTATATCTTGAAGTGTATCAGCCTGATAATATGACAAAAGCGATTCTATTTGACTTTTGGGGAACTTTAGTAGAAAATGGAGTCTGGAGTCCGATTAAACAAGTAAAAAACATTCTTGAAATTAAATTGCCCTTCCCAGAATACGTTGTTAGAATGGAAAAAGCAATGATGACTTCTAAATTTAATAATCTTAAAGAAGCTTTTGAAAATGTTTGTAAAGAATTTAATCTTGAAATTAATAATGATAAAATTGATTCTCTTGTTGGAATGTGGAACAAATCCTGGATGTTAGCTCAACCTTATCAAGAAATCAAAGAAATTCTTACAGAACTAAGAAAAAATAACCAAATAATTTTAGTATCTAATACAGACTGTTTTTCAATTAAACAAGTAATGGAAAAATTTAATCTTGACGAACTTTTTGATAAAGTTTTTTTATCGTGTGAAATTGGCATGATTAAAACTGATCAGAATTTCTTTAAACATGTTTTAACAGATTTAAATTTAACAACTGATGATGCTACTATGGTCGGCGACAGTATTCAATCAGATATCATGGCCGCTAAACGTATGGATATGAAAGCGGTCTTGATTGACCGTAGAAATACCCGCGATTATCATCCTAAAATTAAAAGTTTGAATGAATTAAGTAGAGTTCTAGAGATGTAAATAATTCTTAGTTAAACGAGAAATTCTTAAGAATTTCTGGTCATTCTTTATTACATCTGATTATAAATTAATATTGCCATAATGAGGAATAAATTTATTAATACAACCCATATAATACAGAATATAATGGTAGAAATAATTTTCCTGGGAACTAGTTGTATGCAACCAACTAAGAAACGTAATCACCCTAGCTTTATGCTTAGTTATAAAACCGAAAATATTTTGTTCGATTGTGGAGAGAATGTGCAACGACAAATGCGTCTTACCGGAATTAAGCCAGCAAAAATCACTAGATTATTAATTAGCCATTGGCACGGAGATCATGTTTTTGGTATTCCTGGATTGATGAGTTCTATGGGTGCAGATCAATTTGCAAAAAAATTGTATATCTATGGTCCAAAAGGTAGCAAAAAGTACCTAGAACATATGTTTAAATCCTTTTCTGCTAATGATATTATTCCATATGAAGTTAAAGAAGTTTCTTCGGGAGTATTTTTTGAAAATGATGACTTTCAATTAGTGGCAGAACCATTAAAACATTCTGCTGAATGTGTTGGGTTTAGTTTTATTGAGAAAGAACGTTTAAGAATTAATGTTGCTAAAGCAAAGAAATTGAAATTAGAAGGTCCAATTTTAGGAAAATTGCAATCCGGTAAAGATGTAACCCATGATGGTAAAAAAATTAAATCTGAAGACGTAACATACCAAGTTGAAAGAAAAAAAATTAGTTATGTTGCCGATACTTTACCTTGTAATGGTGCTAATAAATTAGCTAAAGATGCAGATTTACTAATCTCTGAAGGGACACATCTTAGCGATATTAAAGAGAAAACTAGAAAATATATGCACCTAACAATTAAAGATGCAGCTTTGATCGCTTCTGAAAATAATGCTAAAAAATTAATATTAACTCATATTAGTCCTAGGTATAAATCCACTTCTGAAATAATTGCTGAAGCCCGTGATTACTTTGACGAAACTATTGTTGCGGAAGATTTTATGAAAATTCAAATTTAGAATGATTAATCGAAAAGCTAAAGGCAGTAAAGGTGAAAGAGAACTAGTTAAATTCTTTAACGAGAATCATTATTCCTGTCTCAGAGCAGCAGGATCGGGATCATCAATCTATCCCTGCCCAGACGTTCTTGCTGGTAACGCTATAAGAAGATTAGCGATTGAATGTAAAGTCACTAAAGAGAAAAAAAAATACTTTCAGAACGCTGAAATTGAGCAATTATTAACTTTTTCTAGAAACTTTGGCGCTGAATCATGGATAGGTGTAAAATTTCCGGATCAAGATTGGTATTTTGTAATGCCTGAAGATATGAAAAATACTGGTAAATGTAAATTGATCACTTTAGAATTGGCCCAGAGAAGAGGATTAAATAAAGAAGAACTACTGCATATTAGTGATGAAAACCGAAAGCTTTAAAAGAAAGAAATACCAATATAACCTATATGCGTCTAACCCAAAATAAGATTGAAGAAATAACTCTTCCAATTCTCGGTGAAGAAGGTTTACCATTGATTAACCAACTTTACGGAAAAGAAAATGTTTCTGAATTTGATTTAGCTAAAAAAACTAAATTGGATATAAAAGTTGTCAGAAAAATGCTTTATCTTCTTTATAATAATAATTTAATTAGTTTTAATCGTAAAAAAGATAAAGAAAAAGGTTGGTACATTTATTATTGGACTATCATCCCAGACAATATTCGTTTTATCTATTTCAAAAGAAAAAGAGAACAATTAGTAAGATTAAATGAAAGACTATTAGCAGAAGAAAAAGAATTATTCTTTATTTGTCCAAAAGAATGTGTTCGATTAACTTTTGATCAAGGAATGGACTTTGAATTTCACTGTCCTGAATGTGGAGAATTACTTAATCAAGATGAAAGTAATGTGAAAAATATTTCTGTAATTAAAAATAGGATGAAATTATTGGAAGGAGAACTTGATCAAGAAAAAAGAGTAGTTAGAAGAGCAATTGTTAAAGAAAAGAAAAGGATTATCAAAGAACAGGTTAAAGCTAAACGAAAAGAAGACAAGAAAAAAGTTGTTAAAAAACCAGTAAAGAAAAAAGCTGTTAAGAAAACTGTAAAAAAGAAAACTTCTTCTAAAAAGAAAGTTGTTAAGAAAAAAACTATTATTAAAAAATCAAAAACGGTTAAAAAACCGGTAAAGAAAAAAGTAAAAAAATAAAAATTTATCTTTTACGTTTTTTAGCTCTTCTTGCTGGAGATTTTCTCTTCAATGCTTTCTCAATCACCATCTCTTCTCTAAGAACTTTACTGGTCATCCTTTGAATATTCATTTCCATTCCTGCAACTCTTCTTTCTAAAAGAATCAAGACTCTTAACGAATAAACGATTGCTGCTAAAGTTCCAATAATTACTGCAAGAATAACTTCTGCTAATTCTAATCCTGGCATTTTTTTAATTCACCTCTTTTTTTAATTATGAATACTCTAATATTTACTTAGAAGTATATAAAAGTTTTGGAATGTGGAAGTCAAGTTTTATTATTTAAGCTTTAACAGGATAACTAATTTTCCAACTAATAAATAAAAATATTGATAATAAAACTACAATCCCTGCTTGGATCATTAATGCAGTCGACAATGTCCAAATGTCTGCAAACCAACCAATTAATGGAGAAAAAATTGCGTATATTATTTGATAACTCATCGCATTAATAGATAAAACTGTTGCCCGATGATAACTTGAAGTTTCTTCATTAATATAATGATTAATTATTGGCATAGTAAAACCCCAAATAAATTCTCCTAAAAATATAAACAAAAATCCAAAATAAAATGAAAATTTCCCCATTAAAAATAATTGAATTATCAATATTAAAGGAATAATTGTTATAGACCATTTTTGACCAATCTTTTCTTCAATAAAATGTGCACTTTTAGAGGATATCGCACTAATCACTAAAAATATAAAATAAATTAAACCAAAACTTGTCGTTACTAACCCAATTTGTTTCATGTAAGGTTGAAAAAAGATATGACTAAGAATCATCATTCCTACAACAAATCCAGAAAATAAAATTAAAAATCTTACTTTCTTGTTAATAAATGAAAATATTAATCCTTCTTTCAAATGGGTTAAATAATTAGCTTTAATAATCTTTTTATGTTTTTCAGGTTCTTTAAATGTAAAAGAAATTATAAAAGCTAAAAATATCGGAATCAATGAAATATAAAAAATCATTCTTAATCCGTAAACACTTAATAATCCTCCAAAAAAAGAAGCTATCCCCATTGACATTAATGAGAAAAAATTTGCTGTACCCGCATATTTTTTAAATAAATGAGTTTGTTTTAATTCTTTTAAACTATCATATAACATTGCAGAATCTGCTCCTGAAATTAAAGAATTTCCAATTGAACCAATTGTTAATGCTATCAAAAAATTAACAAAATTCACTCCAAATGCTCTGAGGGAATAACCAATAAAAACAAGCGAAATACCTAAAATAAGAGATAACTTTCTACCATAAAGGTCAGCAAATACTCCTGAAGGCAATTCTAAAATCAAACCAGTAATACTAATGGCTGTAGCTAAAAAACCAATCTGAGCTAAACTTAATCCATTCTCCTGATAAAATAAAATGAATATTGGCAAAAATATCATAAACTGTTTAAAAAAAACAAATAGATAATATTTCCAAATATTTCTTTCATAATCTGTTTTCATCATAATACCCAAGTTTAATCATAATAATGAATCATAAAGATATAAATCTTTTCAAAATTTCAAAGTTTGATCAATTCACTTCTTTTCATGAATCATTAAATAAGAAATCACTGCGGGAATAAAGAATATTCCCGAAAATACTAAAGTTATTCTGGGACCAATTAAATCTGCTAACCCGCCTGCAATTAACATTGCAATCGCCACCCCAAAATGGATAAACATTGATTCAAAAGAAGCAACTGTTGCCCTGATTTTTGATTTCAAATGTCTTTGAAAATAAGGTCTTTGAATTGGTTTTTCTAAATCACCAATGTTTCCAATTACTACCATGAACGCTAAACCTGCCAATGGAGAAACAACAAAAAATACTGCAAAAATTAAAATTGCTTCCATGACGGCAATAAAAGAAAGATACATCGTTTCCTTTTTAATAAACCGAAATATTTTTCTAGCTATAAATGGTAAAAATATCCCAATAGCTCCAAAAATACTCATTAAATAACCAAGATAATGTGTTGGCAACCCCAATTCTAATAAAAATGGTTGATAAATAATTCCAAACATTCCACCAGCTACAGCAATAAAAAAAGCTGCAATAATCAAATGAAATATTACAGGATTACGATAAGAATGTCTGAAACCAGATTTAAAATGTGAATAAGAATGTTTGAAAATGTGTTTGGGAAGAATTTTCTGAGGTTTATAATGTTCATCAACAAACATTAAGATTATTGCCGCAATAAAAAATCCCGCACTTTCAATAAACCATAAAAAATCGTAACCAATTAAATTAATTCCTAAGAAATTTACAATAACATCTTTTCCAAACAAAACAATTAATCCTGCTGCAAACAATCCTGATAACATTAACGCTGCTCTGTTAAAACTTCTATTTTTAACGTAATATTCTTGAATTAAATTTTCCTTTTTAGATTTCTTTAAATTATCAACAATCCAAGCCTGATCTGCACCCGTAGATAAAGTTCGGGCAATACCCCAAAAAATGAAAAGTATAGTTAATGAAACAATGCTAGAAATAAAAGGAACAATTAACAAAATTAAAGATACAAATAATAAACTTAAAATTACAGATACTTTTCTACCAAAAACATCTGCCACAACTCCCGTTGGTACTTCAAAAAATACTGGCGTAATAAAAAGAATTGCTAAAGCTAACGATAATTCTGCAAAACTAAATCCTTTAATTGCAAAGTAAACTACAATTAAAGGTTCAACCACTAAAAACAAACAGACAATAATATTGATTAAGTAAAATGGTCCTAATAAATTCAATTCCTCTTTTTTAAAAAAACTCATTATACACTTACCATTATTTCTGATTATATATAATTAACGAATTTCTTTATATCCTTCTAAAGTGTAATGATGTTTTCCGGAACTAATTCTATATTTGTAAGGGATTTTATAATTTAACTTTTTGATCCAATATCCTCTATTAGGATATTCAACACTAAATCTGGTAAACCCTAATTGTTTAGCTAACTTCTCAACAAATAAAGCAGATTTTGTACCAATTCTTTTACCCTGAAATGATTTATGAACATTAATATAATCCCAAACAAATAAATTTTTGTTAAAGTTCATTGTAAAAATAAATTGGGTGTCCCGCCAAGGTTCAAAAAGATTATAATAACTAAATTTTTTAGAATCATATTTTGGTGAAAATCTTTTACTCAAATAATTAACTTTAATTAAACCATTTTTAGAAGTAATTTTAATGATGTCTGAGGAATGATAAATGGACATTTTTTTCAATTCTTCTTTAATATTCTTAATTAACGATTTTGATTTTAGAATTGGTTTAGCTTTTTCAATTTCTCTGTTCAATAAATCTCTTAATCCTTTTAATATTTTAACAACCACTTTAAACCAATTTTCTTCTTTTTTTAAAGAAATCAATTCTTGAATAAGTTTTTTAGTTGTTTTATCGTATGCTAAACCTAATAATTTTTTATCAGAATAATTTTTCAAAATAGATTCAATCTTTTTTTTAATTTTTATTTGAACGTTTCTATCACTTTCATATACATAATGAGCGTGAAATTTATTACCTAAATCTTTATTTTCGCCTAATACTAAATATATGTTTTTGTTAAGCATGTTATCAATATAAGTTTCGATTATATATAATTAACGAATTCATCACCAATATTCTCTCAAACCACTAAAAGTTTCTTTTGCTTGTTCTTTTCCATTCACGCCAACAACAACTGATTTTATTTTCTTAATACTTTTAATGAAAGATATTGATTTTTCTAAATTAAAACCATCAGGACTTGCAAAAACTCTATATGCTGTTATTGGTTTCTTGGATTTCTTAATAATTTTCAGAGTATAATCTAAATTTGGACAGGCTTCGTGCTTATTAATCCAAATCCATGTTCCAGCTACATTCATTTTTTCATATTTTGTAAGGGCTAAACCTCCCCCTTCACACATCCCTATTGGTACAAGTCCTTTTTCTTTAACTAATTCAATTTCTCTTTTTACAATATCTTCTCTTCCAAGATTGATTAATGCACTTCTTCCTAGATTTCCAACTAAAGAAAAATCACAAAAACTAAATTTATCTAATTGTTGTTTATATTCTTCCTCATCTAATCTAAAAGAATTAATCTCTTTTTTAGAAAATCTTTTTTTTACATCAGCATTCTTAAACCAGTCACTATCTTTAATTAAATCTTTATCATAATAAAACGCCTCTGATGCACCTACTCTTTCAAGATTTTTTCCTAACCATAAAGATTTATTACCCAAATAATAATTTGTGTGCCAATGATGATTAGAAATACAAACAATTCCCGGATGTTTCTGTTTAAAATCTTTTAAAACTTTAATTAATGTTGAATGAGGTGACATACTAAAACCTCTTACTCCCAAGGAATAAGCAGTTTCTAATGTTTCTTGATATTCCTTTCCTCTTTCTTTTTCAGAATTATATTTCTTACACTTCTTAAACCAACCCGTGAAGTGATCTTCACCCATAATTACTGTTGGATATTTCTTATTTTCAATCTTAATAAATGGAAATACTTTCATTTGTAATGAACCTCCTGAGCTGGAACACTTCTTAAAACCCTAATATAAAACAACTTCTTACCATCTAAATAGGGTTTGTATTTTCTTAATCCTTCCCTTAAAATTACTTTCTTAAAATTTTCATATCTGCCAAATGGAGATGACCAATACTTTCCACCAAAATGTTGAAAATGCGCTTTCTCTAAATATTTTGATTCTCTGGAAATAGAAATGATTGACATTTTATATTTTGACTTCTGGTCGCAAAACTTCAAAACTTTCTCAATTTGTATTAAATTATTCTTGGTCAATAAAGATTTATTCTTCAATAATTGTTTTGCTAAATCTTTAACATTAGAAATCATTGAACCACCTTTCATTTTCAAATAATAAGAATTATGTTTTTTGTCTGGATTTAAATCAATATAATTTTTTCTTAAATCTTTTCTACAAATTCTTGTAACTCTTGTTCCAGGAGGAGTTTCAAAAGCCCACTTTATATGAATAGCATGTCCTTTCCTGCTAAGATTTTCAATAATCAAAAAGAATTTTCTAAATTCATCTTTAAAATCTTGATATGGATTTTCCTTAGGAGTTAATCCTTTCTTTCTTATTTTTGGAAGATACTCATTAGAAACAACCCGATAAAAATTTCTATCTTTAACAGATTTATGATATAATTTTCTTAACTCTTTCTCTTCCATCACAACCATCTCAAAGAAATATATTATTACCTAAAACTTTATAAATCCACCTCTAAATTAAGCTATTATGGATGATTACGAACAAATGCTGAAAAAAGCACAAGAAGAACTGCCTGAAAATATCTCTAAAGGAGAACGTTTTGTTATTGAGAAAGTTAAAGGGCATTTGGAAGGTAAAAAAACTATCCTTGTAAATTTACATGCTATTGCTAAAACATTAGGCAGAGACGTTCAGCATCTTTTAAAATATCTATTAAGAGAACTAGCTACTCCGGGTAAAATTATCAGAGACAGAACAATTCTGGGAACAAAAGTTTCTGCTGGTAAGATCAACAAAAAAATTAAAAAATATGCTTCTGAATTTGTCTTCTGTTCTGAATGTAGTAAACCCGATACAGAATTAACTGAAGAAAAAGAAATTACTTATTTGAAATGTTTAGCTTGTGGTACAAAAAAACCTGTTAAATCTTTAAGATGATGATTGTTAACACTAAAACAACCCCAGAAGGATTAATTTTAATAGTAACTGATTCTGATATTATTAACCAGAAATTTGAAGAAGGTAAAAAACAATTAGATTTAACTAACAAATTCTACCAAGGAGAAGAAAAGTCCAAAGAAGAAGTTAAAAAATTAATCAACGATGCTCATATTCTTCATCTTACCGGTAAAGAAGCGGTTGCTCTAGGCAAAGAATTGAACCTTGTTGAAAACATCATTACAATTAAAGACATCCCTCACGCTGAAGTATTGCTTTAACCAATAAAATCACCTAAACCAGCTTGTTTCTCTTTCTCCCTCCCAAAAATATCTTCTACATTCAATTGTAACATATCAATCGTTTGTTTCAAATAAGGAGAAAAATCATATTCCCTAGCAAGACGTAAAGAATGACCTAAATATTTTACAACCGAACCTTCAGAAATTGTAAAGATTAATTTTCCTGCAGGACATTCAGTACATTTCCCTAACATTGGCGGTCTGCGATATTTAGCATTGCATTTTACACAACGAAATTGTTGCATCGAAAACTTACGTAAATTTCCCCGAATATCTTTAAAAAAATGTTTTTGAATAACTAACTTAGCTACATCATCCATATCTACTGCTCGAACTTTACGAGCAATTTCCATCTGTCCAAACAACTTTAATTCCATTGAAGGAATAGTTTTGTAAGCTGAACATAAAACCCCTTTATTCAAATTACTTACCCAATGCGTATATCCAAAATTTTCCAATTGTGATTCTTTACCCAAACGATCACCTAACTGTTCAACTTTATCACCTTCAATTTCCCAAGGTTTTTTCATTTCTAAAGCAGCTTCATACAATTCTAAAGGATATTTCCAAACCACATCCATTCCGTGCACTTGATCATCAACTTCTGCTGGATTTAAAGTTGAAGTTAATACTAAAGGTGCATCCATCGTTTTCGCACCTCTTCTCTCAGGTAAATATTGACGAGAAAAATTCAATAATGCATCCATTAAAAGTAATATTGCTGCCTCATCACCATCACACTGTTTAGTCAAGATTCCATTTGCAAATACATTATGATGTTTAACATTTAAACAATAAGTTTTTTCTTTTCCCAACTTTTTTATAGATATAATTGGGTCATAAACAAATAAATGATCATTTTCTATTTTCATTCCTTGAGGAGAAACTTTTTTTACTGCTAATCTTAATCTTTTTCTCTTAATTTTTGATAAAAATCCAACATATTCAACAAAAGGATAAACAAAATTACTAGAAATAGTTAATTTAGTAATTGTAAATTTCGGAATTTCTCTTTTCTTCTTAATATAAAATTCTCTCAATTTTGGCCCTGGTTGTTTTGTATACTCTCTTGTCTTAACAAAAATGCCATAACGATTAAAAATAAATTTAAGATCCTCAATTAGCTGTTGACTTACTGTATCACAAGAAACTCTTAATTCTTTTTCACTTACAGAACCATCTCCTTCATAATAACCTCTTAACAAATGCCCTATTTCTTTTTTTGGTAAATCTAAAAGTAATGGAGGAATTCTTTTTTCGTAAGCAGAATGACCACATTTTAAAACATTAATAAAAAAATCATAAAAAATTCTACTTGAAAAAGTTACTCTGTCTGTTTTATTTTCTGTAGGAATTAATCCAAAATATTTTTTAACTGTTTTCTTAACAAATTCTCTAATTTCTTCTTTCTCTGCAGCAACATAAACTTGGTAAAGTCCTTTTCCGGTTTTCTTTTCTCTTGCATATCCCTCAGCAATGTATAACCCAATTAATTCTAAAACATTTTTAGATAAATATATTTTAATAGGGATTTTAACATGATCCCTAATAGTACCCAAATAAGCATTTTTAGTGAATTTAATTAAGTCTAATTTTTTTATTTTCAAAATATTTTTAAGGGTCAATATAGGAACACTATCTCGTAAGAGATAATTGTGAATTAATCTTCGAGAAATGTTTATTTTTTTAGCAACTTTTGAAGGGCCACCAAGCTCTTTAATTATCAGTTTTAATTTGTCTTTAACTCCTCTTACACAAATATTAGATTTATCTTGTAAAAATTCTAAAAGATTAATACTCTTTAAATCTTTTTCAGGTATTTCATAGTTATAGGATAAAATTAATTTCTCATTTTCTTTTAATTGATTTGCTCTTTTTAATTTTAAGTCTTTATCTACTAAAAATTTATGATTTTCTGTTACTTTAATTGTTCTACCTTGTTTTGTTTTAATTTCTAAAAGTTTAGTGGGAACATGTGTGGTAAATTCTTTTATAGAAACTATTTCTATTTTTTTACTTTTAGAATTAAAACCAATTGTTTTAAAATTTTTTACTTCTTTAATTTTAGTTCCAAAATTATCCACTACTTTTTGTGGATTCAAATTTTCAATAAATTCTCCGATCTTGACATTTTCCCATTTTTTTCCATCATAAATAGGAATTTTGGTATTATATTCAAAACAATCTCTTCGCATTCCAGCATGATACATCGGATGTGCTAAGAAACCTTGCGTTTCAGAAAAACCAATAATTCTTCCAATTAAACCTGCAGAAATGTGTGGTGCTAAACCAACAACTAAATGACCAACTAAATCTGCTTCATTTTCTAAATTATAAAATGATTTCTTACCGTAAAATTTTACTAACAATTCATCAATAAAATTACAAACTCTACTTAATACTTTAGGTCCAGATTCTTCTAAAGAATCAAATCCCGGTAAAACAATATCTTGCGGTTTCAATTCCATAATTTGTTCTTTGTCAACTAATTCTTTACCATAAATATCTTTTTGATATCCTAACTCTTTTAACTTTTCAATAGACGTTTTGATTTCTTTAGCTTTGAAATGAGTAAGAGGCATTTCTGTACCATCGTAACGAGTAGTACCATCTTTATTAACATAAATATTATGTTTAGCTCTTAAAATACCTTTAGATAAATGTTCCAAAATACGTTCTTTATTTGAAATTCCTCGCACCCCTTTAATCAAATCTGGGTGTAACCTTTCCCCAATTCTTTCTTTAGCTTTATTAAAATAATAACGAATATCTATATCCTGAAATTTGTAACGTTGAGCTTTGCCATGTCGACAAGTATCTTTTTCTAAATCTCCACAAAAACGACAATAATATTTTTTTTCACAAACAGTATTACATTCTTCACAATTAGAATAAATCATTTCTTTTTTACATTTAGTACAATAAAAAAGTGGAAAACTACTTCTTATTTTTCCTGTTTTTAAAGCTGACTGAAAACATCTTAACCTATCCCCTTCCTCACCTACTGGAAACATAACTTGCGGACTACCCGTCATTGAACGCATTTTAGCTTTCTCAGGCCGACCCATTCTCGCCCCTATAAACGTGCCTGCTTTATCTTTAATGCTTAAACTACAAATAAAATTAATTACTTCTAAACCATCTTTATCGGCAATTGATTCTGAAGATAAATTGATTGCTTCTAAACCTTTTTGATCTTTAAAATCAAAACAAAAAGCAAAAATGTTAGCCTCTTTTCGAGCTAAAACTAAATTTTCTTTATTAACAATTTGATGAGCAACACCTAAACTATCAAGTATTTTTTTTGTTTTTTGATGTTGTTCATTTTTTTCATAAAATGGTAAAATTATTTTTTTGATTCCTTCTTCATCAATTTTAATTTTTCCCTCATGTAACCATTCCATTAAATGTAAAATATTTTCTCCAGAAATCAATTTCCAATAAAAAGTATAATCTGGATGTAAAGAAACATCTAACTTTTTACTGATTCTCAACATTTCTTGCCAGTCAGGTTTTTCAAATAATGGTTTCTCCAAAATATTTTTAAATTTTTCTTCTTCAATTTTTAATAATTCTGCAGCTTTCTTAATTGCATCTTCATTAAATAAATTATTGATTGCTTTTTCTACTTCTAAAGCCCACCATTCTGGACAATAACCGGCTGGTACTAAATTTTGTCCATTCTCTGAAAAATCACCATAATTAAACAAAATATCGCCTAAAAAAAGTATTTCTTTAACTTGTGAAAGATATTCTTTTGCTTCTTTTTCAGAATTTAATTGCTTAACTGAACCATCTTCTAATAACACAATCGGACCTTCAATAGTATCACAAAGACTGACCACCATCGCTTTTCCTGGACGTTCAACTTTTAATTGTGTACCAATAGCAATATATTTATCTAAAACAATTAAAGTTGCGGGATGTAAACCACCTGCAGAAAATCCAGAAATTCTTGTTCTTCCATAACGTAAACGAAACCCTCCCTCAGCTAAAGGGTGAGTTAAGATTGGTCTCCCTGCCACTAAATCCATAATAAAAGTATTATTTGCTTTAACTGTTTTCTTTTCATCTTTATCAACTTTTTTAGAAGCACCACCACCATGAATTTCCTCTTTAAGTTTAATAAAATCTCCCAAAAATTTCCAATGACCTAAACCAAAATCTTCCCCCCAGTCAGAAAGACGTTTCCATAATTTAGGAGTTTTCTGACATAAACCCTCAGCTAAAACCAACGCTACTCCACCTCTAATCAAATTAGTTTCAATTCTAGGAAGATCTTTATAATTAGAAACTTCAAACTTTTCTGTAGGATCACCATCAACTTCTACTGGTAAATGTGAAACCATAAATTTCATTTCTTTATCACCAGGATGATATTGTAAATTGGTAACCCGGTCATGATAATCATGAATCTCCGCATTATATCTGTTAACTTCATTCTCTTCAGGATCATAAGCAGCATAACCCATTTTTACTCTTACAAAATCACCTAACAGAACTGAAACTGAAGATGCTGTACCACCTGCCGCTCTAATTGGACCAGCATATTGTAATGCAAAATATTCTTTACCATCTTTTCTTTTTTTAATTTTTATTCCAATAAAACCTTCTAAAGGTGCAGAAACTATTCCCAATGTTAAATAAGCAAATCCTACTCTGATCCCGATTTCTATTGCTTCTTGTTTATTTTCAAATTTACATACTTTTTCTTTGGCAACTTCTTCAGCAATCTTAAAACCTACTCGCCAATCTAATTGTCCATACTCTTTTTCCAATTCAATAATTCTTTCTGTAACTTTACTATCAATTATTTGGGGAGCAACAACAGAAATTAAACCTACTACTCTCTCTGCCATATTCTTTGCCAAAGGAATAGCCACATTATTATCAGGATCTAACCCTGTTTTACGAGCCTCATTTGCAAAATCATAACTACGTTTAACTTCATGATCAATAGATTTGAAATACTTTTTCATTTCAGGGGAAGCAATAACCATTTTAAGTAAATTTTAAAATTTTTACCTCCCTTGTTTTGAGATTAACTACTGGCACTCTTGCCGTTTCTGGTTCATGACCCATTTTTTCTTGAAAAGAGGTTTTTCCTTGCCAACAACTTCCAGAAATCATTGTCACATTTTTATAATTAGCAACTTTTGCATAATGGATATGGCCAGTAACAAAAAAATCAGGAATTTGTTTAATTAATAACGGATCTTCTTTATGACCAGGAAAATAAGGGGTTGATTTGTAAGAAGGTGCTAAATGTCTTCTTTTCAATAAAAATTTCATGATTAAATCTGCTCGATGATATCCACCACCATTTCTAATTGATTCAACATTAGAAACATAATAATCAAAACTATAACCGTGATACATTAAAACATTAAATCCAGAAAAATCATCTTTTTTTCCAATATTTACAATTGCTGGATTAGTTACCAAAGTCACATTAGGCAATTCTGATAAGCAAGAAGTGTATTCAGGATAAAAAACAGGTTGTGGTTCAGCAAGATGTACTAAATCGTGATTACCCGGGCAAATAATTATTTGTTTATCTGTTGGAACTTGTTTAATCAACCGACAAAATTCTTTATATTGTTCAACAATATCAGTAATATTTAATTCTTCATCCTGACCAGGATAAATTCCTATCCCATCAACAAGATCACCAGCAACAATAATATATTTTACTTTATTAGCAAGTTCTTTTTGTTTATCATTTCCAGTTTCTCCCCGAATCCAACGCAAAAAACGATTAAATTCTTCTTCTAAAAACATGTTCGAACCAACATGAATATCTGAAATAAATAATGCATATTCTTCTTCAGAACTTTTTTTCAATTCGTTATTTTCTGGAAGATCAGGCCAAATAATTTTTTCTGCAAAAATAATTTTGTCTCCGCTACTGCCCATGATTCCAATTACTTCGTCTAAAACAAGTTCTTTACCTAACTCAAAAATGTCTTTATTGTTTTTAGAAACTAAAACTTTAATTTTTCCTGTTAAATCTTCTAAAGTTAACATGATATGGCCAGTTTTAGTTGTTCCAATATCTTCAACTAAACCTATTATGGAAACTTTCTCTTTTTCAGTTTTTCCTAGAACACGATTAATGGTTAATGTACTTTGTAATTCCTGACGATTTCTTAATATATTTTCCAAAAAACGATAACGCGAAACAAAAATATTAGCAAAATCTTTAATCGTATACTTATACGGTTTATTATCATAAGAAATTATAATTTCTACAGGGCTAAGTAATTTTGGGTCAAAAGTTCCTGTAGTTGAAATTTCTACTTGATCTTTTTCAGGATTTAGTTCTACTTCCAAAGCCGCAACTTCTTGTTTTTTATTTCCAATTTCATTATTAATGATATTATTAATTTCATCATTGGCAACTTTATTATTTTCATCAATATCTTTTAAAGTCAAATTAGCTGTTTGTAACTGTTGTAATTGTGTTTGATATAATTCTTCATTTCTATCTTTTTCTGCTAATACTCGTGAATTATCCAATTCGTACCAATCAACCAAAGAATTTTGTTGATCAATAACATTTGCATAATCAGAATTTAAAACAATCAAATCTTCTTCTGCTTTTACTTTTCCAATCAATTCTTCATTTAATTCTTTTTCTAAGAAATCTTTGCTAATTAAAACTCCTTTTTCAAACATTTCTTTTATCAACTGATCTTTATTTTTCATTTTCTTAATAAAATTAAATTTAAAGTTATCCTAAATTTAACGATTTTTCAATTATTTCTTTAAGTTTAATGATAATATTTTCATCAAGAGCAAGAGAAATTTCTCTCGTTCTTCCATATCTGCCTTTAGAAATGATTTTAGCATTAATAATTCCTAACATATCCAATTCTGCCAAAATATCAGAAATTCTTCTTTGTGTTAAAATGTTAAATTTGGCTTGTTTACAAATATTCTTATAAATTTCATAAATTTCTCCAGTATAAAATTGTTTTTTTTGAGGAGAAATTAAAAATATTGCATAAAGTACACTTTGAAACTGTTTTGGTTGACCATTTACTGTGTTAATGATGGTATCAGATTCAACTTTTCTTTCTGCATCATCAAGATGAAATATTTCAACTATTGTCGAACCTGATCGTTCAGCAATTTCTCCAGCTACTCGTAATAAATCAATAGCTCTTCGAACATCTCCATGTTCCCGAGCAGCGTAAGCAGAACATTTTTCAATTACACCTGGTTGAACAACATTTTCTTTAAACGCCTTTTGAGTTCTTTGTCTTAAAATTTCTTGAATTTGTAATGCATTGTAAGGTGGAAAAATTAATTCCTCTTCACTTAAACTAGATTTAACTCGAGGATCAAGATTTTCTGCAAAAACTAAATTATTTGAAATGCCTGCTAAACAAATTTGTGAATTTTTCAATTCTGCATTAATTCTAGTAAGATTGTAAAGTATTTCATCACCAATTTTTTTAGTCAATTGGTCAATTTCATCTAATACTAACAAAACAATTAATTTTTTCTGATCAAGCAGTTGGTAAAAAATATTATATATTTCATCTGTAGGTAATCCTGTTGAAGGAACAGTTCGACCAAATTCTTTAATTAATTGAGCAATTAATCGATATTCAGTATCAGCAACCCTTTTTAATTTACAATTAATATATATTGGTTTAAAAGGAATATTATTTTTTTCTGCTATTTCTAACATTGATTCACAAATATGTTTCAATGCAAGAGTTTTTCCTGTGCCTGTTTTTCCGTAAACAAATAAGTTAGAAGGTTTTTCTACTCTTAATAATGGAGCTAAAATGTTAGCTACTTCTTGTAACTGTTCTTCTCGATATAAAATTTCTTTAGGAATGTGAGAAGACATTAAAACAGATTTATCTGTAAAAATCGATTCTTTGTTCAAAAAGTTCTCAAAAAAGTTACTTATTTGTACCATCTTACCCCCCTATTTCCTATGGAAATGTTGTTTTTAATAATTTTTCAAAGTGTGTTTGTTGTTCATATTAGCTTATTAATCGTCGGTTATATAAACAATTTGTATATCGAAAGTATAAATTAATAACTATACTTTCACACCTCTATTGCAAGTGGAACTTGTATAAATACTTATCGCCATATTGATTAGTAGTAACTAAATGGGGTTATAATAGACTAATAGAATATATTGATATAACAATAAGTTATAATAATAAAAGTGATATATAGTAAAGTAAAAATAATTATAAACATCTGTTAAATGTAATTAAATTTAAGTTCAAGTATAATTCTGCTGATTGATGATATAATATAGTTATTTATATATTATATATAATATATTAACTTATTATAATAATAATAATAATAATATAAAACAAAAAAATAGCAGTAATAGTAGTAAAAAGAACAATAACAGTAAAATGAAGAAGAAGAGTGATAAAAGTAAGAATAAGAAGAAAAAAGTTAATAATAATCAAAAAAAGAATTAATAATAAGATCATCAACAAAACAAAAAACATTTTTCTTTATTTTTTTCTTTTCATTTTTTAACTTTGTTTTTTATTTATTTATTTATTTTCAATATTGAAAGTAAGTAGTAGTAGTAGTAGTAGTAGTAGTAGTATAGTATATAGTAATAGTAATAATAATAATAATAATATATAACAATTAAATAAATATAATTTATAACAGCCGGATCACAACAAATATCAAAATTATAAAAAAAATCTTCATAAAAGAAAAACATTATAAAAAATTTCATAAGTAAAAAAACAATCATAACAAAAAGTAATCCATAATCATTCCATTTAATTACATTTAACACTAAAAACATCTTCACCTAAATCATGATATAATTTTCCATGAGAAATCACTCTCTTTGGTTTTTTATTCATTATCGAGGTTAATTAAACTCATTACGATTATTTATTCAACTATACATCATTTTTAGAAAACAAACTTTTTTTTTTAATTACAATTCTCCATAGGAAATCAAAGGGTCACGGACTTTTAATTATATAAATATTATAAATTATAATTAAAATATATTAAATAATTATATAACTAACTACAATAAAGAAACTTTTAAATAACCTTTAGTTATACTTGTAAATATGGTTTTAGAATCTCTCTTCAATCCTTTTGCTGTAAAAAAACGGCCGTGGGAAATGTTTATAGCCGGATTTATTTATTCTATTGTCGGTTTAACTTTATCTTATTTAGTTTTCAGAGAAGTTTCAGGACTATTGACCGTCTTTTTAATTGTTTTAGCAACTTTACCTTTACTTTATGTTACAATTAAAAATGAAGAAGAAATTGATCTTAAATATACAGGTGAATGGAAGTTATTGAAAGAACATAGTAAAGTATTAGTTTTCTTAATTTTTCTTTTTTTAGGAATAACTGCAGCTTTAACTTTAGCTTATGTTTTTTTACCTGCAGAAATGTCTAGCACAATTTTTACTTTACAAGAAAAAGCAATTGTTAACACTAACAATAATGTTCAGGGAAATATAACCCAATTAGGATTATTAACAAGAATTTTTTTAAATAATATTAAAGTTTTATTCTTTTGTATTATTTTTGCTTTTTTGTATGGTACTGGAGCCATCTTTATTTTGACCTGGAACGCTTCTGTAGTTGCTACGGCCATTGGTAACTTTTTTAAAATAGAATTGGCTCAGGGAGCTTCTTTGGTGGGTTTACCGACGATTTCTACTTATTTTGGAGTAGCTTCATTAAGTATCTTACGTTATATGACCCACGGAATTTTAGAAATGGCTTCTTATTTTATTGCTGGACTTGCTGGTGGAATTATTTCTATTGCTTTAATCAAACATAACCTAAAAGAAGATCGAGTTCTGATCGATGCTCTCGATATGATTTTGTTAAGTGTAGGATTTTTAGTACTTGCAGCAATAGTAGAAGTTTACATTACACCATTAATGTTTTAGAATTATTGTTAAATGTAATTATAACACTTTAATTTTTCCTGGCAAGTTCTGATAAATATCACCGTTCTCTAACATTTTTTCAATCAATTGTTCAGTATCATTTAACATTGATTTAGAAATAAGTTCTTCAATCATTATTCCATCTCCAGAATCTAATTCTTTAATTAAATTAATTATTTTTTGTACAGGTAATAATTCATCTTCTTCAACATCAACTATTTCATCTTCAATTTCTTCAGCAATTTTAGGAGATTCATTTACAACTTCTTTTTCAATTATTATTTTTGAATTAACTTTTTCTTCGTTTTGATTTTCTTTACTTTCTTCCACTACTTTTTCTTTTTCTTCCTCAACAAAATTCTCTTTTTTCCCAATCAATTCTTTTAATTCTAATGCTCTTAATTTCAACCATAAATTATCTATTTTTTTCATAATTTCTGGAGCAACATATTTTTCTTGATTATAAATTCTTAATTTTCCGATTGATAATATTGCATCTCCCACATTTAAAGAATTGACAACACCATTTTCTTCAAAAACACGTAAAGTAATTTTTCCGGTTCCATCATCAAACAATAAATTAGTAATTGCTCCTTGTTTTTCTTTACTCAAAACAATTCCCATTACATTTAACCTATAAATTTTTTCATTAGATTCTGTTAATAAATAATTTGGAGTTTGTTCATTTTCTTGCATATATTTTCCAGACAATAATTGTTGCACAGTAGTTTTAATGGCAACTTGTCGATCATATTTTTTTGTTTCTTCCATTTTAAAGTTTTTGTACAAAATTTCTTTTAGGTTCAAAAATATCTCCGGATCTTCTTAACTTTTCTAAAATATCTTCAACTTGTTCTTTAGAAATATTTTTTTCTTGTGCGGCCTCAATAATATTTTCAATAGGAATTATTTTTGCACCCATTTGTTCTTCTAATGAACTAATTACTTCTTTAACAACACTAATGCCTCCTCTCTGCGTAGCAGTAATTCTACTTCCAATTCTATCAATATCAATTTTTCCAGTATCTTTATCTTTAGCAATTTGATTCAAACAATAATCAATCAATTCAATAGCTTTTTTTGCATCTTCTTTAGTAACTGTTTTTGCTAATTTAAGTTTGGCTGATGCTTCTGCCAATCTTACTAACGCTTCTAATTGTCTCGCAGTAATAGGAATGCTTTTTATTCCTGCTTCATCACCAGACCCGGAATTACGCATCGTAATGTAATAATCTTTAATTTCTTCAATTGCGGCATCACTCATTTGTGGATGAACTCTTTTTCTGACATAAGAAAAAAACTTTTTCAATATTTCTGTAGAAATTTCACCTACTCCACTTTCCGGATTTTTATGCATACTTAAAATGAAAGAAGCCATCTTTTCATCTTTTTCTCGGTTAGGCATATCTTTGATTGGAAAAATCAAATCAAACCTGTTAATTAACGTTGGTGGTAAATTAATTTGTTCAGCAATTAATGCATAAGGATCAAATCGACCAAACTTTGGATTAGCTGCTGCTAAAACTGTTGTCTCACATCGTAAAGTGGCTTGAATGTTAGCTTTCGAAATACTTACCGATTGCTGTTCTAAAGCTTCGTGCAAAGCAGAACGATCTTCTTTACCCATTTTATCCATCTCATCAATAACTGCAAAACCTTTGTTAGCTAATACTAACGTTCCTGCTTCTAAACTCCAGCCACCAAGAAATTCGTCTTTAACAACAGAAGCAGTAAGTCCAGCAGCAGTTGCACCCTTACCGGAAGTGAACCTTGATTTAGGAGCAACTTTAGTAATTCTTTTCAATAACTGTGATTTTCCTGAACCGGGATCACCAATTAAAAGTGTGTGTATATCTCCTCTGGTGATAACTCCATCTGGACGAACTTTTCTACATCCGCCAGATAATTGTAACACTAATGCTTGTTTAACTTTATCATGACCATAAATTGAGGGTGCAATACTTTGAGCCAGAAGTATTAAAGGATTTGAAGAATTAGCAATTTCTTTAATTTCGTTTAATTCTTTTTCACTAATATTTAAATCGGTAATATCTTCTTCCACTGGTTCAACATAATTAGCTTCAATAATTAAATCATATTTGATAGCTTGTCCTCCACTTCTCAAAGTGATTGGTACTTCGGTTGGCCAACCAGACAATTTAACTCTTGATCCCGGACTGGTTCTTCTTTCAGAGATTGGACTTACTAAATCGTCTTTTAAGAAAACATTAATTCTTTTTGGTTGTGCTCCATCAAGATCATCAGGAGCTTCTTCTAATACTAATCCTTGTCCATCAACTAATTCTTTAGAAATTTCTTTAAATTTACCTTTCCTTCCACATCCACATCTGCTCGGCTCTTTATATTTCTTGTCAAGCTGTAAAATATTAAGAATATTACCGCAGGAAGGGCATTCAAATTTGGCAGCAGTTACGTGTGGACGAACATCAGTTTTATTTCTGACAACTCCTTCTGCCCAAACAAATTTGTTTAAATGTTTACTTCTAATTTCGCTAATTTGAATTTTTTGTGATTCTGGAAGATTGTGTAAACGAACATTGAATTTTTTAACTTTTTTAGGTAAATCAAACTCTTTTATTGCTAATTCTGCCGCTTTTAACAATTCTTCAGGATTTTCAAGAAGTTCTTCAGTAATTTCGGTATTGAACTTGATTAATCCTGAGAAATCTAAGACCAGCCAATTTTGTCCTTTTCTAACTGCTTCTAATAGCTGAGGATAATAGTTCTGTTCAATAAATTCTCTAAAAACTTTTATTTGTTCATCAATATCCAATTTAAAAGACCCCTCTTTATGTTAAGATAAATAATAAAAAAAGAAATATATAAAGATTTATGTGTTACACTATTTAGCTAACAGTTTCTTAAGATTCTCAATTAACTTATCTGTTGCTTCATGAACCTGTTCTTCAGTTTTAGTTCCTGTACAAACAATTTTTCCGTTACTAAAAAGCAAGAAAGTAGCGTTTGTTCCTTTTAATTTGTGTACTAATCCTGGAAACTGTTCAGGTTCATATTCAGTGTTAGGTAATTGAATTCCTAATACATTTAAGTTTAAATCCATTCCGATTGAACCAGAAGCAACAATATTTTGTACAGTAATTTCTGGCTTGATGGTAACAACAATATTTAACTTTTTAAGACTTTTAATGATGCTCAGAATACTCTTATCAACATCACCCATTGTTCTTGCTCCAGTACAAACAACTTTTCCTGAAGAGAAGACTAATGCTGATGTTTTTGGATCTTTAATTCTTAATACTAATCCCGGAAATTGTTCAGGATTATATTCAGTATTGGGTAAAGTAGCGGCCATTTTCTCTAAAGGTACTTCTTTTTCTAAGGCTGTTGAAACTACAATATTAACAATTTTAATTTCTTTTTTACCCCATTTTTTAGAATTTTTTTTAGGATTTACTACTTTTGCATTTTTTGCCATTTTTTAAATTCCCCCAATTTGATTTATAAACTATTATTTCCTTTATAAATAAACTAAGACTATTTAAACATTCCCTTTATAAATGATGTTTTTTGGAAAATGTATATACCCTTGCTTGGTTTCTGATGGAACGTTTTTAAACGTTTATATAGCAGTTTTAAAAGAATATTTGCATCGGAAATGGTGCTTTGGTGCAAACTTTTTTAAAAGAGATTTGTATTTTAGAAAATATGGATTATACTCATGTTTTATTACGGTACGGAGAGATTTTTCTGAAAGGAAAAAATCGGGGAACTTTTGAGAAAAAGCTAGTTAATAACATTAAAAAAATTGTGGGAATAGATGTTAACCGGATCAGAAGTAGAATAATTGCAGATTATTTTCCTGAACATCAGAAGTTGAAAAATGTTTTCGGTTTAGTATCTTATTCTCCTGCTCTTAGATCAGAGAAAGATGTTGAAGAAATTAAGAAAGCTGCTTTAGAAGTTTTAAATGATCAACAAGGTTCATTTCGAGTTGAAACTAAACGTTCCGATAAAGAATTTCCTATTAAATCACCAGATTTAAATGTTATTATTGGAAAATACATTGAAGAAAATTCTAATTCGAAATTTAAATTTAAAAATCCAGAAATCACTTTACATATTGAAATTAATCAAGCTGGAGCTTACATTTTTACAAAAGTAATTCCTTGCTTTGGCGGTTTACCAACCGGAGTGGAAGGAAAAATTATTTTATTAGTTGAAAATTCTGCTTCGTTATTAGCAGGATTATCATTCATGAAACGAGGTTGTGATATTGTTCCTGTTGCTTTTAAGAAACAAGATATTTCTTTATTACAAAAATTTTCTCCAAAAGAATTACAGTTAGAAGTTGTTAAAGATCTTTCTGAATTTGCTGCTGAAAAACATCTTGAAGTTTTAGTTGTCGGTGATAACTTCGAAAACAAAAAAGATTACCCTCTTGATTTAATCTTCAGACCATTGATTGCTTTTAGTGACAAAGAGATTTTAGAAAAATTAAAAGAATTTAATTAAGTAACTCTTCTTTCAATTTACAAGCAGCACAAACTTCATTATTAGCCGGTTCACCACAACTACAAATTTTAATTTTAGAATTACATTGTTCTTTCTGCCTTTCTTTTATTAATGGCAGAACATCCAAAAATGATTTTACAA